>Ga0190286_1000362_pt1 | contig 19388 bp, 26 predicted proteins | sample 48691834_MG_FD_183241 | JGI IMG/M metagenome (GOLD analysis project Ga0190286, IMG submission 183241) | Hydrothermal vent microbial mat bacterial communities from Southern Trench, Guaymas Basin, Mexico - 4869-18-3-4_MG | ecosystem: Environmental > Aquatic > Marine > Hydrothermal vents >... | reverse complement strand
TTCCCGTGCCTTCTCTAAATTCTCGCGTGCTCTCTTCACTTCCTCAGTCTCTTCGCCCAAGAACCAGTCGAGAAGCGGATCGAGTAGGTCAAACACCCGCGCATCACCTCCTACTCATGTGGGCACTCTTCACCCGCTTCTTTTCTTCGCCCGTAAGACTTACCCTCGCGTGTTCTTCTATATGAGCCACGGTAAGGGCCACTACCGTCACGGACACCGGGTCTATCCTTCCCCGTCTCGCATCACCTCCTAACAATTAATAAATAAGATTTAACTTTTTATTTTTCTCATTATTTCTCCATATAAATCCGACACTACTTCATCCCGCTCCTGCCAAATCACATGTCACTGTAACGGATGTGCTCGCTTGGTCTGACTTTGCATAAATCTTTATTGAGATGCATGTATCGGAATCGCGCCACAAATCCAGCCCGTCCTGCCCATCGAGGTCGAGATATTGTGTTCCCGTAGCGGTATAAGTCTTCTCGACATAGGCTGTGTTACCGCTATCCCAGTTCGTCTCTACCTTGACCGTAACATTTTCGCCAGCGGCAAAAGACCCGCCTATCACTATCTTGCATACTCTGAGAGAACTTATCACCCCGCTCGGACTTGTTACGGTTGTAGCATCGCCATAAGCATCGGAAACTCCCACTGACACAGATTGAGAAGTAGCTTTAAAGCCCTTACTTGGACCAACTCTTACACCCTCAATGTTGTTTACCCCACCTATGATTGTGCAATTCTGTATCTTCTCACCCATACCCGACATCTGTGCCGCAGCATTTATCCCATATTGGTTAGCGGGATCATAAGTCTCGATATGACAGTTTGCCATTCGCCAGTTCTTCGTAGTGGTCTCGGCAATATAAACAGCATCTGAAGCGCCATTAGACAAAAAGGTACAGTTGCTTATGATGGCATATCCCTTAGTATCAAGATACAAAGCCCTATTATTAGAATAGTTGTAAACCACGACATAGTAAATAGTTAAATCGCCATCACTTATAGCACTGCTGGGAGTAGCATACATATATCCATCAGCAGCTACCTCTTCACGGGAGAAGTTTGGAAACTTAGAACCTGTTGTACTTATATCAATACCACTAGCTATCTCGGAACCTCCAACTGTGGTTCCAATATCAAGTGTTACACCCGCATGAGCAGTGTTAACCCAAACCATCAAGCCTATAATCTGGTAGGGATGTCCAGCAAAAGGTCTAAATCGACCATTATTAGCACTTGTATATGCCCATTCACACGCCTGTTTCTCTGGTGTAGCTTTGCAACCTGTCAATTTTGGAGCAGAAGTATGTTGTATCCAATACCCATAGCTGTTATTACTCTTGCCTGGAATTGCCAAGCAATTTACCAAACGTGGACTTGAACCTTGTCTAATATCAAATGCAGATGCTCCATTAGCATTTCCATAGCCAATGCAACTCTTAATCAAAGGTGTAGCATTAAATCCCCCCATACGCCAACCTGCAGAACCTATATTCCCATTATCACTTCCTTTAGCTATACAATTATAAAATTCGGATTGTGCACCATTGGCTAAATTTACTGCAGCTAAGTAAGTTCCATCCGACTTCTCGTTGAAGAAGTTGCAGTTATAAAACTTAATATCACTGCCAACATACCCAATGTTAATAGTGTAGCCACTATTTTTTGAGCGGATAGTGATATCTCTAAAAGTCGCATCAGTAATGTTTTTTACGGAAAGGGAGAAGTCGCCCGCATAAGTGCTTTCTATTTCAGCATTGAATCCGAGAACATCAACATGAGATTTAGCCACAATTTGAGCGTCATCGGTCACTTTCCCGAACACTACGATACAGTATCGATTGGTAGATGAGGCATCTGTTATATCGGCAAGAGCGTTGGAGAGCTTACTGTAATTTGCTCCCGCACTGGCTACTGTCCTTATATGAGCATACGAAAGGTAATGGTTACCTTTGGCGAACCACTTGGTGTCAGGAGCGTTATCCTGTACCGAAGAAGAGCTTGCATCAACATCCGTCCCTATGATTATCGTCTCTCTGGCATCAGCATCTATGGACCACTTATAATTTGGCGAACTGGCAATGTACCAATCCCAAATTAAACAATCCAGAAATACATTGCCCCACCTATATATATTCTTGATGCCATCCACAGAATAACTCTTAGTCTGTGCCTTGCAATCAACGAATGTATTACGATTAGCCAGATTTGTCTTCGTTGTCGTCCCGTCAAAATCAATAAAAGTTACGAACCCTTCAGCAAAAATCTTTTCAAAGTAGTTACCGTTTGCCCAAACATTATCTGACAAACCTTTGATATGAATACCTTTATTACATTCACCTATATATATTTGCTTAAACTGATTCTCAAGAATATAGCGGTCATTGTCCATCTTAAGGCGAATACCAGTAAAGTCATGAGTAGCGTAGGGATTTCGGATATTGATGTTCTCAAAAGAACAATACCCGACCGCTCCAGTACCATCAGCGAACAATTCAAGAATGGCTTCTGTATGACCTTCAGAAACCTCCACATCAAGATTCCTCACATGAGTCCTATAAAGATTATGAAGACTAAAGGGAGTAATATCAGACTGAAGCTTAATAACCGTTCCCGGTCCCTGCCCTTCAATTATGATGTTATCACGATAAGTGGGAGCAGAAGAACAATAGTAGTCACCCTCACTCAGTACTATCTTTCCACCATCTGGCAAATTATCAATCGCATACTGTATCGCATTTTCGGCGTGGTTGGAGTCATTTTCAGTATAGACCACCGAGCCTTCACGGTCAATCACACGATAGCCACCTGAATCGAGCTTCTCCACTAAGTAGGTGTAAGCTCCATGAAGTTCGTCTCTCTTGTTACTTATTGGCATTTCATCACCCCCTACACTTTCCCGTCCGTGCGATACACATACGGTATATCGCGTGAAGCGCCTTCCGCAACGGTTGATTTCAGTGTTATCTTATAATCCTTATTCTTCTGTTTGAAATATATCGTTATCGCCTTCGTGCCACTGTCAAAATCGTCTGGATATGTTTTACATGATAACTGGCGATAGGTTGCACCATCAATCTTCTCATACTCGCGCACTTCTGTCTTCTGTGTGAGTGCATTCACATCAAGCGAAATGAAAATGTCCTGCGTATCGGCAGTGAACTCAAGCACATCATGTTCATCGGTGTCGTTTGGATGCGTGTATGTGCCACTGCTCACGCTCGCGGTCAGTAGTGGCAGAATCTTATACACGTCCCGTCTCAGACTCTCGCTTCCTACTCCCATTCTAATGCGCCCTCCTCACGCTGAATGTGAAAGGAACAATGGTTCGTGTGGCTATGTTATTATCAACATAGAAATAAACCACGAGCATGGTCGGCTGTATCACCTTCTCGGTATCAAACACCACGGTCTCGCCCAAGTCAGTATCCACAGGCGGTGAAGAAACAAGCGTATCACTCGCCTTGTCACGTAGCACCACTGGCGGTACCAATTTCATATCAGACGATACGCCATCATAGTAACGAACAAAAAGGTAAACCTTATCGGTCGCACCCATATTGTCCCACAAGCCGTTTATCGTTGATGGTTTTATAGTAACAAAAATCTTGGAGACCTCGAACAAATCGCCATCGAAGCTCGTTATCAGGCTCTGCGCGGTCGTCAAGTCCGGGTCTGCACCGCCCTGGTCGGTCGTCCACACATACTTATACACATATATCGTGCCACCAGAACGATAGATTTTCAGGATGGGATATTCCTTATTCGCCTTTATTGGGTTCACAGTCGTATCGTTATAATCACTTGCATCCTCAATTTTGTGCCATTCGATATGGTCTTGAATAAAGAGGAGATGACCACGCACGGAACCATCTTCACGTGGCGTATCATCCGCAGCATCATAGCCCGAACCTACCCGGTTACCTTCTAAGAGGAGATGACCACGCACGGAACTGGTCGTCTCCACAGCATCATCAAGCCCGTCATAGCCCAATCCCACTTTCGAGGCTACGAGCGACTCCAATACGATAAAATCGAACAGATAAGTCGAGCCTGCGGTGAGGTTACCGAACTCGATTTTTACAATATCAGTGAGGTCGGGCGGTGTTGCGGAACTCCCGTCGGGCGTGGATGCGGGATTTACGTTTATGTCTTCCCATGTATCCGCCGCTGTGATTGTGCAGTCCCAGTAAGAATAATTACCGTCGCTATCGTAGAGGTATAGCCTGCACGTGTCGCCACCTGCTTTATTACTGCGTGCATAGAAGTTTATGTTTGCGATAACGGTGAAGTCACGCGATTTGATATTACGATACACACTGCCGGTGCCACCAGCGCCTATGACAACCTCCATACTATGCGCGCCGAATACGGATGTTGTGGACAGTGTGGGTGCACCCGCTTCACCAGCATTATGCCATTCCGCTTGTAGCGCCGCATCACTGATATAAGCGAACGAGTCAAGAATCATTATATCGCCCGTGTAGCCAGCGGTGGCGATACCACCCTTACCACCATGCAGCGCCTTCCAGCCGTTTATCTTAGCGACCGGGAAATAATCATAATCCGTGCCTGCGGGGTTGCCTACATCGTATGGTGAATCGCCATAGCCGTCGTTATCAACATCAAGAGGTCCATCATCGTAGTAGTTCTCACGCCAGTAGTTGTTTGCGGAATCTTCCAAAGCGTTATCGGTGTGATTTAACAGGTTATTGTGATAATACAAGTTCTTGGTATTGTTTGAGGAATCAATCCCCGTGCCGGCGCCGCCACCGTCACAGTAATTGTCGTGTATTAAGCACCTACTGGTGGAGTCCACATAGATATTGACGCCACCTGCACCATTAAGAATGAGGTCGTTGTCGTGTATGTGATGCTTGATACCGCCTGCGATATTCATCTGGTTCATGAACCCCGTCACTTTGCAGTTCCTTATTGTTTGCTCGTCGTATCCGCTACCCATCAGGAAGCCCCAGCCGTCATTACCGTCATTATGCAGCCAGACATTCTCAATAGTATTCTTAAAGCTTGCGAGCCTGACAGCGGAAGTGGCACCGGTTCCGGTGGGGAATACTATCTTTAAATTGTGCAATTCGCACTGGTCACCAGTAATGTCCACCACATGCGTGGCGGACGAGGGCGCTATTATCACAGACGACCGTGACTCGCCGATAATCTTCAGGTGCTTCTTGTCAAGTGTTATGGATTCCGCGTAAGTGCCCGCCTTTACATAGATCTTAGCCCAGCTCTCCGCTTTGTCTATCGCTGCCTGTATTGTCTTGAGTGCAGACTCCCACCGCAACCCGTTGTTCGCATCGTTACCGTTCGCGCCGTCCACGTAATAAGTGGTCCAGCCCTCTTTCGCTACGTTTTGCCTTGATATTACGCTATCTATCTCAAGCTCCGTATGCTCTGGCATGTTATCTTACCCCTATTTTTCTTATCTTTTCACAATTTTGGCGTATACGTAATATCTAACTGAACTTCACCCGCGCTACCTGATGACTTCCCACTGCCCGCCGATACCATCAAGCCTAAATGCAATGTGTAGTATCCATCTGAGGTCGGCTCGTCCTTGTCCTCGTATAGAATACACATGTTTGAGGACTGGAGATACCACTGTCCTGTGCCTCCGATTTGCTTTCCACTGGTGGCGACATCAAGATTGATAAAATCTCTAAATGTATCCTCATCGAGGTCGGTGTCGGCATGTGTGGCGCTGTCCCAGAACCATAGTGTGTAGAGTAGCGCCTGTTTCGCCTGTATGTTCACATTTATTATCTCGACTTTGTTCGCTATCAGCCCCGGTATATCTTCATACTCTATCTCACCCAATCCTATCGCACCCGTGAAATGCTCATCCTTGTCCGTTGATATGGTCGCTATCTCTGTCGGTATGCCCGTATCTATCACGGGTATGCCGTCGTATGTGGTTGCCGCCGCGATATAAAACTTTGTGGGTCTGCTCGTTTTAATTAATGTCTTATTAAACGGGTATGCCCGCCTCTGGATGTGCTGAACTGGGAATACAGAAGAATAATATGTCTCTTTCGAGTCCCTATACAGTCCTACCTCAATCTCATAATCGAAGATAATCGTAAGCGACCGGCACAACTCGCCTTCGAGCGGTATGGTGGTGCGTTCGACCGACCCATCGGGCAATATAACTTCGCCCGTGTCCCATTCTATTATGGTCGTCCCTGTGGGTAATATCTTCTTACCCGCTCGTGGATAGTTTGATACGCGGTTCACTATCTGGTCTGGCGGTATAACATATTCTTTGAACTCGAATTCCGGTCTTACCACTATGTCACCACTTACGGTGTCCATATATTTGTTCACCATTGCAATTTCTCGACCCAGTTAATAGTTTACTATTTCCTTCGTATTTTTGTTGCCGCTGCGTATAGCAATGACCCTAATGTGATGATGACAAAACCAATGTCCGCACCGAGACTGAGTTCGATACCGACACCGATACCTACGAGCACGCCACCGAGCCACTGTCCGAAAATACCTATATTCTCCTTCATGTCCACTGGTAATGCACCACAATCACGCACGATGTGCTCGTATCGCTGGCTTTCATCTTCACTGTTCCCAAGCACTCCAGACTTTCCAATTCGTTCTTATCGAAAGACGCGGTTTTACCCGTTCCGACCGTCTGAACCCATTTCTCAATCTCCTTTGCGGACGGTGAACTGACACCGTGAGACGAATCGGGCGTGAAAGTGTCCAGTAGCGTGAGTGTTAAATCGGCAGTGTGCTGATTATCAACATTTATCGCTGTGATTTTGCACTTTTTGTGCTTTTCCACAGTTGTGATTGTTTGTGCAGTCGTATTAGCGGTTACTTTCTTAACAGGCATTTTTTATCACCTCCTTACCATCCCGTGAGCTCTTCGTAATACGGGATATACAGTGCCCGTTCGAGTTGCTCCGATGTCGGGTTCTCTATCTCTTTCAGTTTGCACTTGTTTATTCTGAACAGCATCGTGACCTTCTCGTAATCCACACCCTCCAATACATAAGGTCTGAGATAGATCGGGTCTATGTCCTTTATTGCATACAGGAACAGCAACGGTGCATTGAACGGCGAACTCTCAGGGTCGAACGCACCGAGATATTTCAGTGTCGCTGAGGTTATGTCTGGATACATGGTCGTCTCAGCGAGCCGGTATATGTACTTGTCCGTCCCTGAAATGTATATATGCACGATATAGTCGCCAGGCTTGAACCCCAAAGCTATCTGATAGAGCACATATTCTGATTCCGGGTAAAGTTTCAACCCGCCAGTGGCATTGCTCAAGTCTATGTCCTTGTAATCATCCCCCGGCAGTATGTAAGAGACTGGATAATTCACGAGCATTGGCGTATCTATCACTTCAAACAGCTTGCCACGCGCCCACGACTTCTTGTGCTGGTCGCTGAACTTGACCCAAGCGCCCTTTGTGAGCAGTAAATCTTCCGGCTTTACATAAGTGGCTACTCGTGCCACTAAAGGACTGAGATGCGACAACATTTCTCTCTTCTCTCCCTATGTCGCTATATCTCCCTATTCGCAGTCCGCTATCACCACTACTGTCTTATCATCCAAATCACTGGTTGTCGCATTCGCCCAGTTTGATGACCCCGTTATGTCTATTTTCAGTACCGTTACCGTTACCGTATTGCCTGAAATAGAGGTTTTGAAGCAGAACAGATCGTCATTAGAGGTGGTGCCGGCTGGCTCCTGTATCATCGCAACGGCATTCTTCACCTTCTCGTAATCACCGAACGTCACTGTGAAAGCGCCACTGGATAATGTCGGGCTCTCCTCAACTTCCATTGCCAACACCATTTCAATCACCCCTTAGAATGTCAAGTCCTCTGCCATCGCTATCAAGAATGTCAGCAGTTCGGGTCTGCCATCCTTCGATATGTATGCATCAACATCTATCCGCTGTGTCTGCTTCGGTCCCACTACGATTGGGAGCTCAAACTCTTGGAAAGGCAGTGCACTACCATCAGTGTGTGTAAGAGAAAGCGACTGTGCAGGCGTGGTCTGTCCAGAGACTTTGAACTTTATCCGATTGACCGGCGAGGGTGCGGTTATGGTGTCTATCAGTCCCATGTGCACGCACGCTGCCTCTTCCTTCATCTTCTGCTCCGGGATCATATCATCAGAAGACCCGGCAGTGAAGGTATGCAACCATGTGTATACTGCGCTGGAGCCACCGTATAAGTATGCGTTGGAAGCCGACGCGGAGTTTAGTACCGAGCCGCCCACATCCTCTGGTCTCAGCCACACTATATCCAACTGCTTACCAACTGCTTTTATCCCCTTAAACTCTTGGGCAGTGTTCGCCTTGACCCACCGCACAGCGGTCAGTATAGCGTCCCACGAGTTAACCACCATCGCGGCGATGGATTCGTTCTGCCGCACATTCGCGAGCACGTCAAGCTTCGTTACCAACCTTTTCACTTCCTCTTCCGATATCGCCTCCACATCAACACTCACTTCGTCCTGCCCTGGCGTGACGACTGCGTTCTTTAAAGTCACTGTCTTCTCTGGGTATGACCTCACTCTATCCCTCAAGTGTTCTAACACCAATCCCATTTTTTCACATCACCATTTAGTGGTAAAAATTTAATACTATATAAAGCTTTTGTTACTAATGTCTAAAATGTTACATAGCAAAACATCATCCCCATGAGGGGAGGAGGGAGAGATGGAATCGAAAACATACACAAAAGACGAACTATTACCACCACGAGTAGCAGCACCTATGTTAGGAATATCGAGAAAAACCCTATGGTTATGGACAAAAAAAGGAAAAATAAAAGCGGTGAGGACGCCAACCGGCAGGTTCCTCTACCCACTAAGCGAGGTAAAAAAAGTTTTAAACGCTATGTATGGCTTTCCCGCATCGCTGTGTGACCGTTTATAATCGCTCTGTGGTGCTTCCTCCCGCTGGCGACTCTGCACTCACACTAACCCCCGAAGGCTTCAAGCTCACTCGCTTCAGTTTCAATCCTGACGAACGCCTCAGTGCTGCGGTAGTGCCTCCTCCTTTCGTTGCGAGGTCTTTTATCGTCTTCTCCACGAGTGGTAGCGACGCATAGAACAGTGGCTCACCGAGCGGGTTTCTCATCCAGTCGAGTGTGAACCCAGCGACAACACCGCCTATCCTGCCGTAATCCGCCATCCTCTTGAACGGTTCCGTCTTGCCATTCTTCGCATCCCACATCTCAAGCCCTGCATCCAGACCGCCATAAGCGGCGGCTGCGAGGGCTTTAGTCATCGTGATTGCCATCTTTTATCACCACCTCTTAGAACCTTCCTGCGTAAGCGGGTGCAGCTTCCTTAGCCAGCTTCTCCTTGAGCATCTTATCAAGGTCTTCCATCGTGTGGAAGCCCCGCTGTCTGGACGGGTATTCGCTCGGATCCATCCTGTGCGCCGCTCTGTAACCAGAGAGCGCATCCTGCAGTCTTGCAGCAACCTTTGGCAAACCGCGCTCAAACCCTCGTGCGCCCGCATTCGCTCTCGCGTGGTCTCCGAAGTTTAACCTTGCCTCTATCTGTCCGGCATGCGGGTTCTCTATCGTGTATGGCGCGTTCCTCAGTATCAGCGACTTCTTTGACCAGAACATCCCGCCTGGCGAATATGCCTGTATACCGCAAGCTCCGAGCTTATTCCTCGGCAGTGCAGTCCCAGCCGCGGCAAACACCACATTCGGTCTTAGCAACATTTTTTTCGCATCACCTCTTGTTTGTAATATATGTGTTTTAAATATAAAAGCTTTTACCCTTCCACGATAGAAAAGCCAGTTACTTTCGATTCTGGTGCTATTGTGACTTGGTCTTCGTATAGTGTTGTGTCGTATGGTTCGTATGAGTCAAAATGCGATTTATCAAGGCCTATTACACGCTTCTCTGAATCTTTATACACTGCTGTCCCCGGCAAGTAGGTGTTTGGTCCAACCCATACAAGAATATCGAATGTTATTTCCTCTGATATCAAAGTCAGTGCCTGCGTCTTCACATCCACTGCTTTAGTATTCCCTTTATTCGGAACTTCCTCATCTCTTTTGACGCTCCCATAGTAATAATTGCTAAACTCATACGGGTCAAAATCTCCAGTATCACTATCGTAAGTGCCGAATAAGAAACCGACATGAACTTTCGTGCCACTGCTCAATGTGTTATTTTTTATAGTGACCGTGCCCGTCAGCCAGTCTCCTGGGTTGACCTCCAGTGGTGAAAGTGTTACCAACGGCATTCGCACCAGTTCAACATCTGCTAAAGCATTTTCCCTTGCCATATCGCTTATTATTTAAAATTTTTATAATATAAAAAGATATGTTAAAAATATGGCAACGGAAGCAATATACGAAGTGGGTATAGAAAGGTTTGGGGTGGGTGCTGGTGGAGTATCTCTACTTAATGTAGAGGGCTACGATCCGCTGAAGGGCACGATAACGGTCAAGAACAACAAGCTTGATCAGTATACCTATGTGGATGTGGGCTTTCTGCTCGGTTTCTATGATGCACCAACAGAGAGTTTCGGTGCTATTGTAATTACCGCAGGTAGCACCAACTATTGGTGGGGCACATATTGCGCAGTATCTTTACCGGCGCAGGGCAACACAAAAGACGGCTGGACACACACATACGCACTCGATTTCACAGAACCGACAACTCTTGACGCATTTGTCTTTGTTGGCGATTATCAGATTCTAAGTACCTTTGATGTGGATTATGGCAGTGGCAGTCGCACACTGGGTCTTAAAGAGGATGAAATAAAATCGCTCCCTCTTTACGACGCTGTGATATATACTGGTGTTGTTACGATAAGCCCGTGGACACCTTCTGCAGAAGTTACGGATTTTACATTGGAGAAAGCATGATTAACCCTTCTTGATCACAAAGTCTGTGACTTCTGCGCCCCCTTCAGGTGGTGGCGCTGCCTGCGCTTTCAATAACCACCAGAGCAGTGCGATGCCTATGCCCGCACCTACGACTAAACCCACCACTCTCTTATCGTTCATCACAATATTTATATTATTGTTCTTCATTTAAAAATATATAGGTGATGAAAAATGACCGTGACACTCAAGTTTAATAAGGATGAGAGCTACTTCCCACTCGCAGGGAAACCAGACGACCCATTCGATGATAACTTCAAACTGGTGGTCATCGCGGAAGTGACAGCGGCACAGACATTTAACCTTGGTATCGTGGTCCTCTGGAAAGGTGTGGCATATTTAATTCACGAGGAGCCTCTCGATTTCAAGGAAACTGGTACTTACAAGTTACCATTCGTTTGGGCATCGGAAACATCGCCAACAATTGGTGATTTTATACAAACTTTTGGCGAGGATATTCCCAAAGAGACGACTGAATACTCGTATTCTTGGATGGTCGGTGAAGTTCTTGACTCAATGATGAGCGTTCATGACGAATGGCCTACCAGTTTGCTCGTGGAGATTGTGCCATTCCCGTGGGAGAAAGTAATCTTGGGCACCGGTGTGGCGATAGGAGCATTGGGTTTGGGCTATGTCGCATTAAAACGGCGCTGAGAACAAACACTGGGATAGAATGGGCGAGGATAGAATAGTGGGATACGGACTAATCGCATTAGGCACGGGTATTACGGCATGGGGCGCGTTCAGTTACTTTCAGAAGAAAGCACTGATTGAGGACTACATAAACGAAGCTGAAATTTATAGAGAATCGCTAATAAGAGCGTATGAAGACGAGGAAGTTACAGACGATGAGCGAGAGTTTCTTGAATATATGCAGTCAGAGCTAACAAGGAAAGAGAAGCTAATCGAAGATGCGGGTTTCGGACGAGACCTCGTTGAAGCTCTGCGCTACGCTTTCGGGATTATGATAGTTTATGCGCTCTACAAGATAACATCTCGCCTGCTCGAAACATTATGGAGAAAGTATCGCCCGCCGGGTAAGACATGGAAATGCCCGATTTGTGATAGAGAGTTCCCCACGGAGGACGATTTAAACCGGCATATTGATGAAGATCACGATATAAGCACCGACCCTGCACTTTATGTAGCATTGTGGGAAGCGCTCCAAGAGACACCAGAATGGTTCAAATACGCAGTAGCTGATGTTTCTGGTCTCGCCATAGGAACGATTGAACAGGGGAAAGAATGGTTTGAGGACCTCCCAGATTCTGAGAAGATAGCGCTCGGAATCCTCATTGCTGCGGCAGTTATAGCTGTGTGCGTGTTAGCTTGGTGGGCAGTCGGGGGTGCAGCGATAGGGAAAGCGTTAGGTGCAGCATGTGCAGTATTTATTTGAGAAAAATTTATTTATAGTGGTGGTGAAAAATGAATGCGACATGTCCCGAATGTGGAGCGGTATTGGCAATAAGTGGTGAACCCGGAACTATAATAACATGCCCTTCCTGTGGCACGACATTAGAAGTACAGGCGAACAATACCGACTATTGGGCGCTATTTGCAATGTGGCTACTGGGGATAATCACAGGTGCAGGTGCAGTGATAGGTGGTGCCGCTGCCGTTGGATACAAAATATACAGAGCGCGCTGAGAAATGTCAGTTGAAATAGTGGAAGAATGGGTGAATGGACTGCCTCGTGTGGAGCGTAACCAGCCATTAGTGATTCGTGGCGACCGCGCATTCACACCAAACGAGGTTTTAGCGGAAGTGCGTGCGGGCACGAGTCTGGGCGAGGAGTTGCAGCGCATAATAGAGGCACGAGCGTTCACCACCGTGGAGGAGAAGTATGCACTCGCAATATTACGGTTGAAAGAGCGATTGAAAAAGTTACCGGAAACATATAAGCGCATTATCGAGGGTAAAATGTATACACCTTCGCAACTGCTTGAGGAGATAGAGAAGGGCACACGAATCGGGCGGATGCTTATAGAGGCGGAGATGACAAATCTTGAAGAAGTTTTGAAGAAATGACGAAAGTATTGATAATCAACCCTCATTACTGTGATGAAGCACTCCCGTATTTCGAGTGTGCACCGAAAGAGGTGTATGAGTATCTTAGTGAAGAGGGTGAGGATGTGGCTATAATCGAGGATGAAGCCACGCCGGAGTATCTGCGAGATTATATCCTCAATCATCCCGAAATCGAACATATCTACGGGCTGGGTCACGGTTCAAAGGATACATACACGGTTGTTGATGGCGAGCCTTTTCTTTCCACCACGCTAAACCTCAACCTTGTAAAAGACAGAGTAATATCACTCCTTTCGTGTCTGACCGCGAAGGAATTAGGTCCTGCTATCGTCCGAGCCGGTGCTATCGCATATTTTGGATACAGTGAACCGGTAATAACAGCTGTTGTGCCCACACCATGCGGTAGCCGGTTCGCGGTTGCCCCGATAGTGGGCGATATAGAGAAGGAGAAATCGTTACATGCGAAGAAAGATTATGAGGAGTGTTACAACGATGCAATATCGAAGTGGAATGAAGAAATAGAATATTGGCGTGAACATTATGACGAGGAGACATACGACGGCACACCCGTATCGGAAGAACTGGCGGGCGAACTCATAAATACAATCATTCACAACCGTGATTGTTTCACGCTTATACTTCCAGAAATGCTCCCATCACCCATACCGGGGATAATATTATCCCTGTTTTCAATCACCGCGCTTGGCGGGTTAATCCTGCACCAGACGAAAGCGCTATCGAGCTGGTTCTAATCCTACACTTTCTCTCAGAGCGGGTACGAGATAGTTCAGCGCTTACCAATTACATATCCAGCTACGGCGCCAGTTACACCACACAGTAAACCTTTCATAACCTCTTCTCCCGTACTCGGCGGGAAAGTTTCCTGTACGGTTATCGTTTCGTCGGCAATTACGCCCACTTCGCCAGAGATACTCACTCCTCTCAGTTTAAGTGCGTATGTATGAATCCCTGCACTCACTTCTGACACAACTGCTGGGGTCTTGATGTTGAGATCAGTATCGTCCAAAAATATCTCCGCCCCTTCAGGTTCTGATAAGAACTTGATACTGCCCGTTTCTGGTACCGTGGAAGGTATCGTAACTTCAAGCCGTGCGGGAGTCCCGTAAAAAGGTGTATCATACCATCCCTCTTCCGTAGAATAAGTACGATACCAATATGGCACAATCATATAATAATGCTTCCCTGGCTGGCTCATAACATCATAATCAGAATACTTGTATAAACCCGTATCTTCTACGATTTCCTGGTCACGCCAGATTTGAAAACTCGCTCCGATTTCGTGCTGCCATTCGAGGAAGACATGATCGCTTCTTATGGTTGCCTTGAGGTCAGTCACCGGCGGAATGAAACTACTTACATGCACCCACAAAACGCATGGTGCACCGGTAACAAAAGTCTCCTCCCCTGTTGGGTCTATCAAATAAGGATCGAATGCTGTCTTATAAGGACCGTGCCAAGGCTCGCCCCAATTCTCTTTTATCAAATTTTCTGTCTTCCAGCCAATGTTGTATGCAAATCTGCCCTCTCCCGTAGATGGTACTCTCAACTCCGCTACATCAACTGCGTATTCGTACTTATGCTCCGGTTCAAGCCTCAAAATAAGCTTGTCAGTAGTGCCCTCTCGGTCATATAGCCTGATAACCAAAGTAAAGAAGACATAATCACCCTCTTTTTCTATAATTGGTTCGTTTGGAAAGAGCGAGTCTATTCGCATCACCATCTTCTTTTCTCTCTTTTTTATATTAATTATAAATATAAAAAACTTGATTCTCTGAACGCGAGACTTTCTGCATAGGGCGGAGAGGATGTCACTTCATCCTGATAGTGCGGAGGCAATACTAACCACAAACGCTAACTCAGAACTGTATGCCAATATTTTTCTTGTCCTGTCCGAAACGGGCGCGGTAGAAGCGATAGCGAGTGCTGTTCCAAATGATAATGTTGCTGCACTAAAAATTCGTCTCTTCTCCACTTCTGTAACATCAACTTGCCAAGCCTTTGCATCTGGCATAATTAAATATTTATATAATATATGTGTATAAAAATATTGTGAGAAAGAAATGTCACAAGTAGCGGTTATGGGATTGGGGAAAGCGAGCGGGTATGCACTATATGAGCATCACAGTGAGGCACAATCGTGGGGCGTTACCGTTGTTGGACTCTCAGAGGCAACATTTGACCATTTTGTGGCATGCAGTGGTAAGCCAGATTGTCAGTATAAAACAAACGAGGTAATAGTCATTGCAGAAAATCGAGTCAAAAATACGGGCGTTTCCGCGGGCACAATAAATATAAAGTTTGAAGAGTTGGATGCAGATGGTAATCCGTTAAGCGGAGGAGTGAGTTTCGGTGATAGTGTAGGGGGTGTAGATGTTGGAGAGTGTGCAACTCTCTTCTACGATGAATCTTTGGGTATCGGTAATGTGAGCAAAAAACCTTGTGACAGCTACGGAATGGTTTTTCTGAATCCACGACCTATCGGCACATACTACTTCGGTATAAAGACATGGAGTGATGATGAGACCGAACCACCATATCCATCACCCACAGCGGCACTTGCGGGTGCGGAAGTGTTACCAGTAGCGGGAGGAGAAGGTATGGGACTTGAGATACCCGTGACGGTCGTTTCCGGCGTAGCGCTCGTGGGGCTCGCTATGCTTGCTCGCAAGAGGAAACTATTTTAAAAGAAACTCCAAAAACGGATCACGTCTGAACCGAGAGAAGATATAGTTTCCTTCTTTATCTCTTCTTACATAGCCCAAGCGAGAGAGTTCACCCACGATTTTCCACGCCTCCCTGCTCTCTTTCACAAAAGGTGCCAACACTTCCTCTATCTCGCTCGCTGTTAATTTTTCTTTGCTCACCAGTGCCTCGTGTGGTTTACGGAGGTGCTCAGGCAACATGCTCGTTTTGTAGAATTTTAGCACTTTCTTTATGCCCGTGCCCACATTGCCGTATGTTCGTTCGAGTTCTCGGACAGTTTCCATATCCACCTTCACTTTGTATGTTTTTGTCCCCCGCTGGAGGTCGTATATTTGACTTGGCGAGAGTTTGTAGCCAAATTTCTTTTCCACTGCCTCTGGTAGAGTTTCTATCATCGTTCCATCCTTAGTAGGGGTTGTGGTTACTGGTATTACACCTTTGTTGCGTTTAACAAAGTCTTGGATTTCTTTCAAAGTCTCTTCTGGGATTTCACTTAATCTTGTCATCTTCTCCCGAATAAAACCTCCATCCAGCTCCGTTCTCTTACTTCTATATTAGGTTTACCTAAAATTATCTCTACCCAATCCTCTCGCCCTTCCTTTCGCGCCTCCTTCAATACTAACTCCTCCCATTTTCTGAGCTTTCGTGTCCGCCCGAACTTTTTGCCCCGTAGCTTCTTCACTTGTTCCGCCGCCGGTGGTAAGTCCGATTCTATACTTTTGTTTCGTGCTTGTTTTGCATGGTGTCCAAATGCGAGCCGTGATTTGACCTGGTGGATTGTGGGTTCTTTCGCGGTGTATGGTTTCGCACGTAGGTAATATTTCTCTCGCGGTTTTGTTCTGTGAACAAGAACCAAATCCTCCATTTCAGTCCCCATAAAGTTTTTCAAAAGTTCTTAGTGCTTTTCTTATATCCTCTGGCATACCCGCATACGGCGAACCGAGCAATTTGTATACATATCCCAAGATAATCAACTGTAAATCTTTACCCCCGAGCTTGTCGAGAACATCTGGATAATTCGCACTAACAAAAGTTCTAATTTTATCCCATTCTCGGTTCATTGCCTGCCTGATATTCTCCTGCACTATTACATCTGGCTGGTTCGCTAATAACATCCCCGCGGCATATTCCACGCCTCTCCGCGCTCTTGCCATAATTTTATCCCCCTTTTTCCGCAATTCTTTGGTAAGCCACCACGCCACCTGCCCTAAGTTTGCACCATCCACGAATCCTAACTCTCGGCGGCGGTTCTCGCATACCCAGCCCACACCAAAAGCGAGTAATTCATCGGGATATTCTCTCAAAATCTTCTCCGCTATCGCACTTGGTTCGAGAATCTCTGGGGTAACTTCTTTCGCTTTTCTTACCCGCTTCGCGGGCTTGCGTTTTGGTGGTCGGGGTATTGCCCGTCTTATCACAGGCAGGTATCCTTCTTCCTCTTCTTTCTCTTCCTCCTCCTCTTCTTCTATTTCTATTTCTGGTGCTGGAATAATGTCGGCTGCAAATTCTTCTAAACGTCTAATTGCTTCGGATTGGGACATTCGCCCTGAGGCAACCGCTTCGGCGAGTGATTCTATGGTTAGTTCTTCTTCTTTTAGCTCTTTCTCTATTGTATCGGTGCTCACACCTCCACCCTTGAGATATGCAGTAAATACTGCTTTGAGCTTCTCTTTAACAAATTCTTTCTTCTCTTTCATTGCTTCTTCTTTACTTGGCTTCTTCACATCCGCAGTTTTAACATACAGGCACGGTTTTAGAACATATTTTTGTGTTTTTTTAGTATTATTTTCATATAAGTCTGTGAGATATTTAACCTTATCGAAGAAAGCATCAAGATCCCCTGTTTCTTCCCAGTTCTTGAGTGTTTTATCCCACTCTTCGTCAATTTTCTTCCTCTCTTCTAAGAGCTCTTCCAACACACTACGATCAATTTCCCAATACCGAGTTTCATCTTTTGCAATAACTCCTAAGCCATCCAAACCTTTTTTGCCCATTACTAAACCCCAGCAAATATCACCATCACTCAGTTCAGCGAGATCGGAATGGGGGTGAGTATGAAAAGAAGCGGCTCCATCGTAATCAATTCCTTTTAACTTTTCGCTTTCTATCCTATCTTCTGAACCAATAACCTTTTTTACACTTCCATCTTTTACAATATACTCATATTCGGCTCTCGCCTCCGCACTCTCACGAAATATCTCATCGAGATTCTTATTTTCGTATGCTACAATCGCCTCCAGTGCCTTTATTGCTTTCTCTCGGCTCATTCGATTAATGAACCTCTCAATCGTTCCTTTTCAATTTCAAACCTCTTCTTTATTTGTTCTATCTTCTTTAATACCCACTCTTTTTTTGGTATTTCTCTCCTCTCTTTCATGGCTTCTTTAAATTCTAATCCTAATATATCATACAATCTTTTTATATCTTTCCGTGCCCGCTCGAAAAACACTCTTTTTCCCTCTTCTGGACGCTCCACCACCAATTCATAACCCAATTTTTCAAAAATGGGTCTAAGATTATTTAATATATGAAAAATCTCTTTTTTGTGCGGTTCAAGCTCAGGCGCTATCTCGCTAAATAATGCGTGCATCACCATTTTCTCATTAGGTGCTGTCAATGTTCCCTTCTTCTTATCCCATTTCCAATCAGGGAACAGTGCTTTGATAAAATCTACATTATAGCCTACTATTGTATCCCACCCGGCACCGATTTTTATTTTTTCTTCTTTCCCCTTTTCAGCCTTCTCTTTAAGTTTTAATAATTCATCCTCAAATATATCTTTTGAATAACTCTTATTTGTCTCTTTGTTCCAAATATCAACACGCCAGCGCCATTTTTTAGATTCTGATAAAAACACGGGCTGAACCAACTCGTATCTTTCAGGCGGGATTTCAAATTTCTCGCCCGCCTTCAATACGAATTTTTTAATATCAACCGGCTCCCAAGTTGCTGTGCCCTCACCACGTAAGAAATGGATATACAGTTTCGCTTCACCTTTCTTAATGAAATCATGGGCTTCTTCAAAAGTTTTGAACCGTTTAATATTCCATTGCCCTCTAATTTGATATTCCCACTGGTATTTTTCGGGTAAGTGTGGAGCATACAATAAATACCAAGATTCAATGTGATATTTTTCTTCGTGCGGTTTTTTCTCAACTGCGGGTATTTTCTCTTTTTCTCTATCAATAACCGAGATGACAATATCAGCTATTTCAGCACCATCTGGAACCACCTGTTTTAATAGCTCTCTAACCAATTCCGGCTTTCCCGTATCATAATACACATCAACAGCTTCTTTTACTATTTCTTCTGCACTTTCACTCAATGAAATGTCTTCATAATCTAATTCTTTCTTTATCTTTTCAAATAATACTCGTTTTGGTCCTTCTAAAACTATCTTCTTTTTAGGCTTTCTTTCCCGTTCTTCCGTTGGAGGTTTCTTCCCATAAGCTTCTTTTATCTCCTCTATCTCGTATTCAGGCAATATCCCTTCCTTTACCACATCCTTTAAGAACGAATCCACATCTTTATAGCCCAGCTCAGCAATATATTTTAAAGCGTCTGGCTCTTCTCGCATGAGTTCTTCCACAAGCTCATGGACATAATCACAGAATCCTTCACCCACACTGCGTGCAAAACTGCGTAAACTGGATTCTTTCTCCGGCGGTAAACTGCCAAAGCGTTGCTCTATCTGCTCAACATTCTCCTCGTATGATAGATAAG
>Ga0190286_1000360_pt1 | contig 19593 bp, 7 predicted proteins | sample 48691834_MG_FD_183241 | JGI IMG/M metagenome (GOLD analysis project Ga0190286, IMG submission 183241) | Hydrothermal vent microbial mat bacterial communities from Southern Trench, Guaymas Basin, Mexico - 4869-18-3-4_MG | ecosystem: Environmental > Aquatic > Marine > Hydrothermal vents > Microbial... | reverse complement strand
TTGAGTTCCCGCTTCGCTGGGTGTTGGCCTTGGAGGTTCTTCAGGCTTACGCACGACTGTCACTGTTACCGTTCCGTTCCAGATGTTATTTTCCTCGCCATTGCTTTTATGCTGCTTACCCCGCGGATATTTGTTTATCAACTCATTCACTCTGTTCTCAGGGTCAACCGTGACATTAACTTTTAATGTGACATCCACAGCTGGTGCCTTTTGTGGAATGTTTATAATCACGGTATCGCCCTCTTGACCCGCACCTTTAATTTCCGAAATGGTCTCGTTTATGACATTGCCATCAATAGATATGGTCACATTGAAATCCTTCGCCTTGCTCTTGCCCCAGTTGTGTATCTTTATGGGTATGTTATAAGATGCACCGGCATTCGCTTTCAACCGCGTCGGCACCTCAGGCTCGAGGTCCGGGTAATATGTCAACTTCAGGATTGCATGCGCAACTCCCATAAACGCACCTCTGCTCTGTATCGCTGCATAGTTCGTGCCATCTCGCACAGTCACATATTCCCACCCGCGTGCATCGTCGTGTCCCTCCGTTAGAGCTATACCACCACCCACTTTTCCCCAATGTCCAGTCCCTTCTGTTATTTTAGGTATAGACAGTTCTTCATTGTTAAAGTAAAGTGCATCTGCTTCCCCGTGTGCTTCTGGATATATCGGCTCTGTTGTATATGCCACTATAACTGTTTTTAGCGTTGCATTTGCCAGATGAGAATCAGTTACGCCCTTAAATCTAACTTTCCTTGTGCATTCAGAATATTCTAAGCCCGTGTCAGTCTCGAGACGGTTATTCTTTGCCATCATAATGTCCCTATCCTCAGCAACCCAGTATCTGATTAGAGGGGCATCTCCATCTCCATACACGACAAGGAGAGCAATCCCATTTATCCCAAACTCATATCTCTCTGGCAAGTTCCTTCTCTCAGCAATCGCCTCGTTGTTCTTATTCTCACCGTGTTTATAATACCGAGTTACATCATAACAATATGTTGCATAGCTTGCATTCCAGGCGGTTGCATCGGGAATGTCTGAATATATTCTTGGATTGCTTGTGCTATGTCCATTGAAAGTAACCCGCAATTGTGTCGCATTCGGCAGAAAAGCCATCCAATGAGATTCTTCATCCAAATAATGCGCCCATGTTGTATATACATAAAGTCTGGCACATATAACCTTCGCATTTGCAGGAACCGGGTCTCCAAAATGGGTGGTAAACGAATCATAATTCCGCCCTGAGGGAAGCATACCCGTATGTTCTGCATCATATATGATTCCACCGTGAATTTCGGCTCCTTCACTAAACATCGGCATATAACCTTCTTTTGCCTTATATCCCGATTCCGGCGCAACCTTCACTTCTATACCCCTATTGGGGAACTGAGGATAAATATTATTACCTTCATTTATTTCAGGAACGATGTTATTCTCGTCAACCACCGCCTTCACATAATAAAATCCTGGCTCTAACTTTAGCGATTGAAACTTCACCGATGCTTGTTCACCAGGTTTAAGAAGAGAGACGTTCTCATGCTTGGGGAAGAAGGGAATCGTTTGATTAATTGATTTATTTATATATAATGTAACACTGAAGTTTGCCGCTGGGAGGCACCCGATGTTTTTAACATTTACCTTTACCGTATACTCATCATCTGCAAGGAGTTTATCATACCCTTTACGATTCCCTTTCTCGTTAAGGAAGATTATCCCTGGCCATCTAAATGTTATATCCGGTCCTATCATCTCTTCTTTTGTATTATCCCCTTCGTTGCGCTCTCTTATCTCATTATCAGGGTCTACAAACACCGTCAAATTATACACCTCATTCTCTGGCGTAAAGCTATTAGGTCCCTCCACCTCCGGCACATTCTCCTCTCTCCACATCCCAGCACTCAGGTTTCCAATTTCAGTATCCACTCCATATTCATATCTATCCATCTTAAAGTGCTTCACCTTATGCCAATCTAATCTGATGTAATTCCCGCTCATCCACGGACTCCAGAAGTCATGCTTTTTAGTCTCTTTATACTTATACTCAAAAGTCCCATTGCTAATGGTAAGATAGCCCTCTTTCCCCACATCCAAATAATCTATATGCACACGCATCACATCTGCATCTTTCTCATCAATCGGCTGAAGCCCACTCTCCCCACCTATTGAACACTCAACATCGCGAATGAACCGCACAGTTACATTTTCCGCATCTTCTATCCCATTATTAGTAATTTTTGCTGTTATTCTCCCTTCTCGGCATCCAATTTCTGAGACGGCAAGGTCTGCACAGCTCAATTCTAAATCCTTGCTAATCTCGTTATTTGACTCGTTTGTTTCATATACGACATTATCCATATCAACAACTGCGTAAATGGTATAATTCAAGGAACGATTTCCGAATCGGACATTCCTCAAAATCCCGGTAACATTTGCAGTTTCATCTGGGGCAAGGGTTAAGTCTGTGTGGTTGAGTATGATTTTATATTTATGATAATCAACGCTGAAGCCCCACACTGGCGAACTACCGCGTGGCGTCTCTAATTTGACCTTATTTCCTCTCGCCCAGACCCATATATCTTCTCCCTCAAAATTTGGAAAATATTCTATCCTATTTCCTTTCTCATCATCCACATACAAATACCGATACTCAGTATCTGGAGGTGTTATTGTGTCTATTCTCGTGAAATGAACGCCCATCCAATCCGCTTCCGGATAAGTGCTATTTATCTCCCATACTACGTTTTGACGTGGGAAATCATCACCGTGCGGCGACTCATAAGGATGGTATTCGGTCTTAACCGCCCAGAGGTCAACTGTGAAATTGGCAGTTCTATTTCCTTTATTCGTAATGAGGGCATTTATTATTACATCATCACCCATTGCCGGTACCGGCGGGTTGAAGGTCAGGTCTAGGGCTGCCGGGTCTTTACATGGTTTCACATGCAGTGTTTTATTCATCTCGTTATTTAATTCATTGATCTCACCTATTTTGTCTTTTGGATCGGTAATTACTTTTATGGTGTGATTTCCTGCACTTATATTCCACTCAAGTGTGATATTCTTCGTTTTATGTGCATTTAGCGGCACAGCAGTGCGATTTGTTTTCTTGTACTGGTATTTATCAATGACGAATTTAATACGTCCTTCGACATCTTCTTCATAGTAACTTGGTCTTCCAACTTTATAGACATAAATTGTCTCTCTTTTTATCCAGGAAGAATTTGTAGAGATGGCCCGTTCAACATAACTACCTTCTTTTCTTTCCCAGGTCACACCATGACTCCACATCGTTGTGCCATTTCCATCCTTAATCTCAACAAATCCATTAGGCGGGATATTCAGTTCTTTGAAATGCACCCTTATTGCATCTGCTCCAGGATATGTTACAACTTGAGCATATCCATATTGCGTCAGTTCATATCTCGGAGATATATCCACCCATTCGTGCTCATCAATAATTTCAGTCTCGGCAATACCTTTCCTATATTCGTGATATGGGTCGCTTTCATTTACGCCCATACCAATAGTGGCATTAATAATCACCTGATCGCCATCCCATACTGTATCATTGACACCTATCCCTGTTTCATTATTGTAGAACAATCGCAAGCTGGCAGTGAAATCCCTAGATGGAAATACATGCATTGGCTTATCGTCAACATTGTTATCTTCACTGTTCTCATGCACTTTATTTTCTGGGTCAACGAACACTCTAACTATATGATTACCCGTGCTTACGTTTTGTATTATGGAAACGTTCGTCAATTCATCAAGATCAAGAGATAGATTCCTGATTTTTGTTATATTGCCCGCATAAAAGTGTATGTTAGCATAATTCGGACCCCCAAAAGCACCCCATATCCTTACTCTGTCACCTCTCACCAGATACCAGCCAGTCGCTGGGGGTTTGATATAATACACCTGTTCGTCGTTTTTGTCATAAATTTTAATAACACTATAAGGACATTTCTCGATATGAACATATATACCATCAGCATCTTCCCACTCCCTCGTCACGCTATACCAACCAGAAAACGTAGGAGGTGCTATAAAATCTTCCAGCTTGCGCTTACTACAAAACATGTCCACAGTAAAGTTCTCAGCCACCTTTACCCCCTGATTCACAATCGTTGCATTAATCATCACTGTATCGGCATCGTATATCCCATTGCCGGTGGCATTGGTTGTGCTGACGTTAGTCGCATCATTTTCTGGCGGTATAACCGTGAACGTTATATCTTTAACCAGCAAATCGGCTCCACGCACCTTCACGTCTCTTGATATCTCATTGTTCGATTCGTTTGTTTCAAATATCTTGTTTTCCCAATCCGCAATCACCTTAATTACGTGGTCACCGCCAGTTGCAATCCATTCTGTAGATACCTCTATTGACTCATTTCGGATAAGGCTCAAGGGTGTTACATTGATTTGTTCATCATCAATAAAAAAGCTCACATTGAAGTTTTTTGCTGGTTTTATCCCGATGTTACTAATGTTAGCACTAATATTTACTGTTTCACCGTCTATTAGTGTGTTGTTGACCATCTCAGTTCCATTAATGGTTAGATGCATATCAGAAACCATAAGGTCTGCGCCTTGAACAATCATCGTTTTTCTTAGTTCATTGTTTGATTCATTCAGCTCAGGAATGATCTCATCCGGGTCAATAATAACGATTATATCATGCGCTCCTGCCGGCGTAGCATTCCACTTTACTGTTAGGTTCTCTTCTTTTCCTGAGTTCAACGGTATTTGCACATCCTCTATATGCCCCATATACTCGTATTTAGTTATGTTAAAGCCCCACCCACCAAATCCATAAGCGTGGTGATACAATCTTACCTCTATTCTATCACCATCAACCCAATCGGATGTCCAGTTTGTCTTACTGATTTCCCATCCTATGGGGTTTCCATTTATATAAAGCTCAGTATTTGCATCCGTATGTATCTCAGCAAAATGAACTCTCATTTTTCGTGCACCCCGATGCGTTATCACCCAGGTGTGAGCATACATGGGTGGGAGTGGATGTGGTGACTCAAGCATATAATCCACGGTATGAATTTTTCCGTCGGTAAATGTCCCATCCGCGAATCTAACAGTAACATTGCTTGCGTTCTTATCACCATTGTTAACCACAGTTGCTGTAATATTCACCATATCTCCTTCCTCCAGGCTCTCAGGATAAAAACTTAGTTTTTTAACCCAGAGGTCTGATGCCATTACACGAATTGGTATCGGGCAGGATGCATTATTCGATTCGTCAAATTCGATTGTTTTGTTCCATGGGTCGGCAACCACAGTTATAGTATGGTCTTTAACAACGTGCACTTTCCAGTCTATTCTTGCATACCTTGTCCCATTACCTGCATCAAATGATACTCTGGTTGTGTTGAGCAGAGAGGAGTTGTCCAGATAACAGCCTACTTCTACGCTTCCACCACTGTTTCCAAGATTTATTATTCCCAGCGTGACGTTTAAGGTTATTAACTCACCTGTTGTCAGATTCATAGGGTTCACGGATTCATTGCTTATAGTGAAAGATACGTTTGTAATCGAGAAATCGCGAGAGCGTTTTACATGAACTTCTCTCTTGTTCCAATCGTTTTCATTCTCGTTCTCCGCATTATTGCAAGGATCAATCTCAACTCGTATGATATGCTCGGAGACAACATTATTTCCCCTTTTCAAACTTGCGTTCCATATCGCTTGTATAGGTAGAGATGCCCCTGCGTTAAGACCCGTAATATTTGTCATATTAAACAATTCTCCATTATCTGTGAACTTAACCGTGAAGTTTGTTGCATTCTTTCTGCCCATGTTTGTTATATTTGCCGTAATCTTCACACGGTCGCCATCAAATACTTCATTGACAGCCGAGAGATTCTTAATAACCGAGACATTCGTTACTGCAAGGTCTGTTCCGCTCACGAACACATCTCTACCATCTGTTATGTTGCCATTAACCTCTGCCCACAGGATATGGTCTCCCTGTGTTGCGTTCCATACGATGGTGCAGTTCACGGAGTCTCCGGGTTTTAAGTTTGCGGTCTTATTTCCAAGTGGTATCCTGTACTTGTCGATCGTGATTCCATTATAATCATCCCATTCTATCGTTGTAGTATTTCCCCGGCACCATTCAGTCCAATTATTACTAAGGCTGCCATTATATGTCTCCACGAGCCTGCCTTCGTAATCATAGACTTTTAGCCAATTACCTTCGTGATATTGGTCTGTGTTCGCCTCTTTAATATGAACCTGTATTGCTTTAGCCCACGGAGATGATATTATGATATTACTACTAAAAGAAGAACTGTAGTAAGTCTCATTCTTCCCAATATAAAACCATACAGTGCAGTTCTCCATTCCGTTTCCCGTGTTCTTAATCGTAGCAGTTACATTGACCGGACTGCCCGCTATCGGGTCTGGTGGGTCAAGCGTAAGATTCGTAATTGTTAGATTAGCTGATGGTATGATGGTTATCAACTTGGACATATCGTTGTTCAGTTCACCAATGTTTTCTTTCCTCCCATCAAGAATTATTATTCTTTTTTCATCTATTTTATCCTCCGGATCGGCGGAAACCGTTATATTATGTTCTGAGGTTCTGTAAAAAAAACTCGGTCTCGCAGTCCAATTTGCTTCCACATAATTCGTCTTGTTTATATCTGCATACACATTCTTAATTGCAAGCTGATTATCATCAACATAAAACGCAATCGTGGTGTCCATGCCGGCGGTACCAAGATTCTCGATGGATGCGTTAATAACCACCACCTCGCCCTCTCTTGGTTTTTCAGGTATGAATGTTATATCTGTGACCGCGAAGTCCCAGGGAGCCACAACAGTCTTCACACTACTAATTTTATTGTTTGTTTCATTTAGTTCCCTCACCTCGTTATCAGGATCCGCGATTACCGTAATTACATAATCATCAAGCATTACCGTTAAACTCTCAGTTTCATTTGTGATGGTGGCTGGAGCAGCCATCCATATCCCGCTGGCATTCTCGCAGGTGTTAGCAGCCACAGATATGGTTTCGTTTGCAAACACATATTCATATTTATCTATGCCAAAAATAATACTATATGATGTTATACCACCACTGTAAGCGTATATCCTGATGGTATCGCCTTCTGCCCACTTACTCCAATAATCTGACTTAGACTCACCTTGTTCAATTTTATCCACGGTATTGTTATCTTTATCAAATATACTAACATACGAATTTGAGCCCACAGAGATATAGTTAAAATGAACCCTTATTTTATTGGCACCTGGTTGTGTTATAGTATCACTTGCTTCATTTTTCCAGCCCCCAAAAAACCTATTTATAGATATATCTTTCCCAGCATAGAACTCAACACTAACATTCTCAACACTTACATTTCCTTCGTTCTTAATCGTAGCAATTACTTTATTGGGGTAGTTACAGGCAGGGTCGGTATGTTCCGGATGCTCAGGGTCAAATGCGTGACCTACAATGGCTAAATTTGTCACTGTTAAATCTGGAGCGTCAACATAAATCGGTTGGCTGAATATATTATTCGATTCATTAAGTTCGACTGTTTCATTGTCAGGGTCAGCGACCACGGTTATGTTGTGATTTTTAACCTCATCTCCACTCCACTCAAATATTGCATGCGAGGTCTCATTATTTGCATCGAATGACACGGTGGTTGTGTCAAGCAGCGAAGTATTATCCAGATAGCAGCTTACATCAACGCTTCCACCGCGGTTCGCAAGATTTGTTATGTTTATGGTGGCATTTATTTTTATCAACCTGCCAGTCGTTAGATTCATGGAAGCAACAGGCTCGTTATTTATGGTAAACGATATGTTTGTGACTGCGAAATCACGAGAAGCATTCACCTGACACTCTGTGCTTGCCTGATTGTTCGCTTCATTTAGTTCTGGTATTTTATCATCCGGGTCAGCTATCACGGTTATCGTATGGTAACCAAAGGTGGCGTTCCAGGTCGTGTTGATGTTTCTCATGTTGCCAGCACCTAATATATCAATAGTGGTTTCGTTGAACACCACTCCGCTTCTATTTCCTTCACCGAAGCCATCAATGAATACGACAGGAAAGTTAGTTGCATCTTCCATGCCGTTGTTTTTGATAGTGGCAGTTAGAATCAAAGAATCAGCATCAAGAGGAGCTTTCTCTAAGGATATGTTTGTTATTTCGAGGTCAACATTAATGGGCCTTACTGAGACCACGATGCTCATGTTGTTGTTCTCAGTGTTCGATTCGTTCAATGCGGGAGCGACTTCCACACGAATGGTATGATCTCCAGAAACGATGTCCTCTCCGCTGGTAAGCCAGGCGGAAGCATTCCATTTCGCACTAACGGGTTTTGACTGCTTAATACCCAAGGTGATAGGCTCAAAAGCAAAAATTACTTCATATTTATCAATCATGAAGTATACATGGTCAGTTAGCTCGGAAGCTTTTGCCTCTACCCTTATCTTACTGCCAATACTCCAGTTGGACCAGAAATCAGACTGGTATGAAGAAGAGAAGCTCTCAATCAGGACGCCAGTTCCATTATAAATATTGACATAAGAGTTGTTTCCTTGAATGCCCAAATCAGCGAAATGCACTCTTATTTTGAGTGCACCGGGTATAATTATGGTGTCATTACCACTGTTCGTGAAGTTAAATATGTTCCAGTAGAACCTGTAAAGGGAAATGTTTTTTTCATCGTAGAACATAACGGTGCTGTTCGCCACAGAGCCACCTATGTTATCTATCACTGCGGACACGTTCAGCACGTCGCCGCGTATTGGATTCTCCGAGTCAACCGATAGGTTGGAGACGGTGAAGTCAGGAGGTGAGGAAGGAGGGGATTCAAGTGTAAGATTAAAAGGGAAAAGCCCGCCTCTTTTTATGTCTTCTCGGGATACCCTATGGTTAGTGATGTTGAATCTATCGCCATCTGAGATGTTGAATTCAAGCATGTTACCTTCACTTACGTTTAAGAAAAGATGGAAGAAGTTATCTGATGTTTTAGCGGGGTAGTTCCTGCTTGTGTTTGTATTGATTATGTTCAAAGAGAAATTATAGCAACCGAAGCCGTTTTCGTAATGAACCCAGCCGAAGATATAAAAGGGTGTAACTGTAATTGAGTCTAAAAGTTGTATGGGTGTTGGTGCAGGAGTAGGAGTGGGTGTGGGAGTAGGAGTAGTTAGAGGTGAAGGGCCTGGTGTTGGACCTGTTGTAGGAGAGGGTGATGTGGGGGGAAAATGAGTAGGAGAAGGTGAAGGAGTTAGTGTTGCTTGTTGTGATACGTTCCAGACCCACGTTTGCATAGTGGTGCCGTTTTCGTTAACTGCGATTGCAGATACGTTCCATGTGCCTGCGACTGCGCTCGTGTTCGTATAGGAAGCGTTCTTCACACCCATATTTATTTGAACCTCGGTTCCATTGAGCAGCCAGCTAACGTTGACTGTCTGGTCGGTTATAATATTGAAGGTTCTTGTTGCGCCTTCGGTGTTATAAACAGGCGAAGAAGGAGCGAAGGATGTAATACTGGGTGCTGCTGGGGAGGGTGTAGGCGAGGGGGATGGTGATGGTGTCAATGTGGGAGTAGGACCCGGGGTTGGGGTAGGTGTTGGTGAGGGTGTGGGGGAAGGTGAAGGAGCAGGTGATGGACCCGGACTTGTACCTGGCGTGGGCGATTGTGTAGGCGTAGGGGAAGGTGAAGGAGAAGAAGTTGGAGTTGTAGCAGGCGTTGCCTCGGGAATTTCGCCATCAGTGGCATTGCTCGCATTATTGAAGAAAGAAAGCGAGGACTGCGGCATCGCAGGGTTCATCACGCCTGATATACACAGTGTTATCACCACCAGAGTGCCGATTGCTTGCCAGTTACGCTTCTCTTTCATCCTTTCCGTAGTTTTATCGCATCCCTTAAACCTTACTTGCTTTCGATATCACACCACTCGTATACTTTTATATTTTTATAATTTAAATGTTTAAAAATATGAATATGAACGACGAGAATAATAAGAAAATATCGCAGATATTATTAATATTAAGCGTGGCGATACCTGTGATTTCAGTGCTCGCATTCGCACCGATTGTTAGCGTCAAAGCAACTGCAACTGGTACCACGGTTACACGTATATTCTCCACAATAAACCCAGATGCGGGATCGACATTTTTGGTCACACTGAACATAACAGGACTTGAAGTTGGCGGCATTGTAGAGACAATTCCAGATGGATTCAAATATATTGGCACAGATTATCTATCGAATCGAACGAGCGTATCAGGTAATAAAGTTGCATTTGCAATAATAAACACAACACATATAAACTATACCGTTAAAGCGATGTACGGAACCGGAGATTTCAGCGGTATATGGGAGGATTATTTGAGTGAAAATAGTGGAGAAGTAGAAGGAATGACTCATGTATCAGTTCGTGGAGAAATGACGCAAACGCCTTCGATTGAGAACGTAACGACGCCACCAACGCTTACGAGTATACCCACACCCACGCCAAAAATCTCAGGATTTGAAGCTATATTTGTAAGTATAGCATTGTTTACGTTGTATTTAATTTTTCAACGGAGAAGAATGAGAGGAGATAAGAGATGAAAAAAACGTATTTGTTTTGTCTATTTGTGACAGTGACTGTCACTTCACCATTGCCTCTTTTGCAAACTGCTTCACAGGGAGAAGATATGGTGGTAGTAGTTCCAGGTGATCTCGACGGGGATAAAATCGTATCAGAATCAGAGCTTGCAGATAATATTTTGTTATATCTCACTGCGACTTATCTCGGGGAATCAAATGAGCATCTTAAACTTGATAAGCTAAGAGAGGCTGCGCATATTCACCGGTACTACCCGAGGACAATCATAGATTCGGCTGGGAGAAATGTTACGATATACAAGCCACTGAAGAGGATAGTTGTATTTAACAGCGAGACAGTTGAAACAATGCGATCACTTAATACAACAGATAAAATAGTTGGCGTGGGCAAATATACGATCAAGGATAAAATATTTTTCCCGGAATTTGCTAATTATCCGAATGTCGGTTCTGTATGGTCTCCAAACTACGAGGAGGTATTAAACTGCAACCCCGATGCTGTCTTTTTATATGCAACCTGCTCACCAAGTTACTGCGAGGCGATTCAGAATAAGCTAAACGAATTAGATTCGGATATTATAGTGGTTCGCCTTGATTGCTTCAAGCCAGCGAGTTATACGAAGGAGGTAGAGGATTTAGGATACATACTTGAAAAGGAAGAAGAAGCCAAGACTCTTGTTGACTTCTATGAAGGGGTATTGAATTCAATTAAGGAAAAAGTGGATGCAATTCCTGACGAAGATAGACCAGAAGTATATTTTGAAGCCTATGATAGATATAAAACCGCAGGTAGAGAGTCTGGATGGCATCAGAAGCTTATAGCTGCTGGTGCCAATAATATCTTCAGCGATCTTTCAGGTGGTTATGTCTATGTAGATGCAGAAGAGGTGGTAAAACGAAATCCTGAATTCATCGTCAGTGCTCCAAGCTATTATGCTGGTGGCTATGATACTGATGATATAACCGAGCTTAGCAAACCATGGAAAGAAATCGTGAGTCGCCCTGAATTGGCTAAAGTTAACGCAGTGAAGAATGGAAATGTTTACGTACTCTCCAGCGATGCCTTTGGTGGAGTAAGACACTTTGTAGCTATTGCATACATGGCAAAATGGTTCCATCCAGGGCTTTTTGAAGACTTAGACCCAAAGGCAATCCATCAAGAATACTTGATAAGATTTCAGGGGTTGGACTACGACTTAGGCAAGCATGGCGTGTTCGTATACCCACCATTAGGTTCTTAAAAAGAGAAGAAGAGGTAAAGAGGAGAAGAATGACATCTTTTGGATTGAAAGTGTTGAAAGTCCTATGTGTAGTTCTGTTAATTGTTTCAATGCCCGTGGCTGCGCAAGGTGTAATAGTCCCGGGTGATTTCAATGGGGATAAAATGGTATCAGAGGATGAGCTTGTAGATTCGATCATGGCATATTTGAAGGCGAAATATCTCGGAGAGAATGTAGATCATCTTGAACTGGATGAATTGAGGGGAGTTGCCCATATACATGTGTGCTATCCAAGGATGATTGTAGATTCCGCAAATAGAAATGTGACGATATACAAACCAATAAAAAGAATAATTGTACTCAATCGAAACACCCTTGAGACGATGCGTTCTCTCAATCTGGAAAAAGAAAGAATAGTCGGTGTATCAAAGGATATAGTTGCGAGGGGGAAATTCTTCCCGGAGTTTAAAGATTGCCCGAATGTAGGCTCTGCATGGTCTCCCGATATCGAAAAAATATTAGAGCTGAAACCTGACGCTGTATTCCTATATGCAACACACTTTAAAACTTCATGCGAGGAGGTTCAAAGGAAACTTGAAGGTGCAGGTATAACAGTGGTTCGTTTTGACTGCTTCAAGCCAGAAAAATATGCAGAGGAGGTAAAAAAATTGGGATACATCTTAGAAAAAGAAGAAGAAGGAGACAACTTCGTTGAATTCTACGAAGAATGCTTGAATAGTATCAAAGAGAGGGTAGATAGGATTCCTGAGGATGAAAGACTGCGAATTTACTTCGAGGGTTTTGGAAGACCCTATGAGACTGGTGGAAAAGGTACTGTATTACATCAAATTGTTGAGATGGCGGGTGGCAGCAATATCTTTAGTGAACTTTCTGGATACAAAGATGTAGACCCTGAAGAAGTGATATATCGCAATCCAGAAATTATAGTTAAGCAGGCATACAAAAGAGGTGAATACGGCTATAACATGGACAACACGACGGAGTTAAAAGATGTAAGGGATGAAATATTGAGTCGCTCGGAGTTGAAGGAAGTATCAGCGGTGGAAAATAAAAAAGTTTACGTAATTATTAAAGAAATTACAGGCGTAAAACACTTCATAGCTCTCGCATATATGGCAAAGTGGTTCTACCCTGAACTCTTCAATGACTTGGATCCGAAAGTAATACATCAGCGATATTTAACAGAATTCCAAGGATTAGAGTTTGACCTGGATGAGCATGGCGTTTTTGTCTACCCAGAAGCAAGCGAAAAGATGAAACCTTAAACAGATGAAAATTACTTCTTTATCTTTGTCGGGGAAAAAATGCACCATTCAATTTTACGGTTGTAACTTTAGATGCAGGGGTTGCTTTGCACTTAATAAAATGAACTCGTATACAAAAATAACCCCGGAGAGATTATCAGCAAAAATAAAAGAAATAGGTGTTGAAGAGGTCGTGTTAGCTGGTGGGGAACCAACTCTGTATAAAAACGAAATTTTGGATTTCATCGAATTGTGCGATTCAAAAATAATTCTCTCTACCAACGGATACTTTTTAGATAATGCCTTTATTGTAGAAATAGAAAAAGCAGGCTTAGATGAGGTCCACATAGACCTGAAGGCTTATTCTTTAGAATTACATAAATGGTATACTGGGGAATCGAACCAGCGGGTTTTGAACGCAATAGATTTATTAAATAAAAGTGATTTGAATTTCGAAGTAATAACAGTCTTCATCCCCGGCATTATTGATAAAGAAGAGATAGAGAGAATAGCTAAGTTCCTGTCGGGCATTGGTGATATAAAATATAGGATTATAAGATATGTTCCGGTAGGCAACTTGTCAAGGAGACCAACAGAGGGAGAGATTAAAGAAGCGGTATCAATCGCTAAAAAATATCTTAGTAATGTAACATCTTCTTTAGAATGGCGCACACATCCATTAAAAAGTATTCATTTGTATAATATAAAATAAGGGAGAAATGAGGGAGAGTGTATCGGGTATATTGGTAATAATGCTTCTTGTGTCATCACTGCCGCTGGCGCTTATGCCGGCAGTTGCGCAAAGCAGTGTACCTTCCACCGCTGGTGAGATAGAAGAAGTAGCCAGGGCTGTGCTTGCTAAAGAAATCCTGCTGTATCTTAGAGCTAAATATCTTGGTGAGGATATAGATTGTCTCTCATCAGGGGAATTGAGGGAATCTGTAAGTTATTACCCGCAGTATCCACGACAAATCACAGATTCTGCTAATAGAACAGTGATAATATACAAGCCGATAAAGAGGATTGTTACTATGAGTACTGAAGCTATTGAAATGATACGCACACTTAAAGCCACAGATAAAGTGGTCGGCGTTAGTAAATATGTCGTGGAGGATGAGGTGTTTTATCCTGGCTTTAGTGATTATCCTAATATCGGTACTCCGTGGTCCATTGATTACGAAGTGCTGTTGGAATGCAACCCTGATGTTGTCTTTACGTATACAAAATGGCCTGAACCAGCTTATCTTGAAGAGAAGCTCAAAGGCACGGGCATCAAAGTAATTCGCTTTGATTTCAATAAACCTTCAAATTTTGTTGCGGAAGTAAAGAAGCTTGGTTACATCCTTGATAAAAAGAAGGAAGCGGAGAAATTCATAAACTTCTATAGTAACTATATGAAAGAAATAAGGGAGAGTGTAGAAATGGAAGATAAACCAAGAGTTTACCTTGAAGCCGACTTCGGTAGTGGTAAGAAGTACTATACTTGTGGTGAGGGGCATGGGCACCATGAAATGCTCGTATTAGCTGGTGGCAATAATATCTTTGCTGACGTTACGTATGGCAAAGAAATAAGTGCAGAAGAGGTGGTAAGGCGCGACCCTGAGATTATAGTCAAGTATAAATGGCCTGATGGTGGTTTTAATAAGGATACAAAAGAGTTGGAGGAGGTAAGAGAAGAGATATTGGGGCGACCTGAGTTGCAGAATGTAACTGCGGTAAAGAATAAAGAAGTTTATGTATTCACCTGGTATACCACGCGTGGAGCTGCAAGGTATTTCCTTGGCATAGGCTATTTAGCAAAGTGGTTCCATCCGAAGTCATTCAATCTTGATCCAAAGGAGATTTATCGAGAATACCTGGCAGAATTCCAAGGACTGGACATTGATCTGGATAAAAGTGCATTTGTATATCCAGAAGAGCCCATTTGTGATGGAACAAATGAATAAAGGGGGGAGAATTGAGGATGAGCATGAAAGAATTCGAAGATTGTAAATTGTGTGAATGGAAATGCGGGGTTAATAGAAAAGAAGAAGTGGGTGTTTGTAATGTAAAAATGCCAGAAATCGCATATACATGCTTAGCTCAATCCCTTAGAAGTTACTCAATAACATTTCTCGGCTGCAATTTCAGATGCCTCTATTGTAATGCATATCGGTTATCTCAATATCCAGACACCAACTGGTTTTATCGAGGTTATGTTGATCCAGAAGAAATGGCAAAAGAAGCGGTGGATAAAATAAGAAAAGCTGGCATCGAAAGGATGAGTTTTACCGGTGGAGAACCATCAATACATCTTCCTTATATCGAAGAAGTAGTAAAAGAGGCGAAAAAAATGATGCCTGAACTGAAAATAGGATTTACGACAAATGGATTTGAAACCGAAGAGAGCATGAGAAGAGTTGTAAATATGTGCTCTTACATCACACTCGAGATAAACGCAATTAATGATAATACGCATTTGGCTTTAAGTGGTGCGCCGGTGGAGCCAGTCTTGCGAAATGCGGAATATCTTATAAAAAATAAAAATAAAGTAAGGGCTTTTAAAACAGTTGTGATACCGAAGATAAATGATAAAGAGATAGAAGATATAGCGGAATTTATTGCTTCTTTTGACCCTTCAATACCATACCACTTAATTGGATTCAGGCCAAGTTTTATGCTGTATTATCATCCGGGGCCTTCAAAGAGAGAACTGGAAGAGATAGGGAGAACATGTAAAAAATATTTGGAGAATGTCACTTGGGGCGGCGAATATCCAAAGGAAGTAGAATTTGATGAGTCTGGAGCGGCACTTGCAATGAAATATGCTGAATTAGCTGGATGCGTAAGCAAAGACAGGAATTGTGGGAGATGTGGAATGAACAAAAAATGCCCTGCGATATTAAAAGAACCCTGGTTGAAGAAGCCGGAGAGCGATTCGAAATGAACTTGAAAAAAAGAATAAAGCGTATAGCAAAGGTAGGAGAGGCGAGTGTGATAGAAATAAAAGATGTTGAAGGATTTTGCCCTCCAAACTACACTAAAACCGATTCAAGACCTTTGATAAGCCCACGGATTATGGGATCAAAGAATTTTGTGCTGGTTTTTAACAAGATAGAACCTGGGGGAGAGGTAAAGGTTCACGAACACAATGCAGAACACGGATATCTCGTCATGAGAGGAAAAATGGTTTTAAAAATAAACAATGAGGAGAGGGAAGTCACTCCAGGATCAGTCGTTTACATTCCCCAAAATGTGAGACATGGACTGAAATCCATTGGTGAGGAGGATTTAGAACTTCTTATGATATATGCCCCTCCAATGTGAGAGATTTTGGAGAACTTTTAGCATACGGATTCAATATTGACGATAAAACAGTATCCAAATCTCTCGATACCCCTTCATAGATCCCATCTGGGGGAGGACCCCTCCTCTTTGAGGATAAAGATCGGTGCAAATACCGCTGTTTTGATGATGATTCGCCTGAACAGGGTTCAGTGTCCCTCGATGCTCGCGCAGCCCCCACCCCTTTCGTTATTAATATGAGCTTTCGGAGAGTAAGAAGACAAAGGTTTTTATATTATTAAATAGCGAAAAATATTTTATTTATATAGGAAGATTTATTAATAAAATCAACAAAAAATTTTAATTACTCTACGGAGGGGATAAGATAAGGGGGAAAGGTATAAAAATGGGAGGTAAAAGCGGGAAGAGGAGAATCATGTCCCTTCCGCGGTGCGATTCCGGGGAGGGGCGAAAAAGGTGTGGGGGGCGCCGGCGCGAGGGCGCTCTACAAATACTACGAGAAGGAATCTTTCACGGAAAGAAGAGTTTTAGGGGGTGAAATAAAAGAAGTGAAAAAGGGATATAGGGTAGTAGGGATGATAGGGATGGTGTTGCTAATGTTAGCGGTGCTTTGTGGGTCGTCGTCGGCGATGGTATTGGAAGAGCTGCACACGGTCAAGAACGGCACGGTCAAAGGCGGAGTGTATGTGGGAGGGGGGCATGGTTCAGATTACTCTCCATATACTCAGAACTTCAGCGTGCCCAATGGAACCATACTATGGTCAAGGCTTTATGTGGGTGTAACCGGAGGCGGGCAGACTGATGGCTGGTTGAATATCACATACTGGAATGGGACAGGGAATACGGAAAGAAATCAATATCTTGAATACGACTATGATGGCAGTGCCAATGATGAAACCGAGGGCTATTACGTTGGTTGTGGCAGGGGTTACTACTGGAAATACTGGAATGTAACTGATATAACTAACAATGGTGCCAACAGTGCAACCGTAACTACAAGTGGTTTTTCTGATGGGCGAATAAACGGTATAGCTCTTATTACGGTGTATGATGACGGAGGTGAGGATGTAACTTACTGGATAAACCAGGGGTATATACAAATGGGGGACGTTTCGAGTTATCCATGTTGTGTGTTAAGCAATACAACCTGGTTCAATGGCACGATAGATACCAGCATGAATTCTACTCTCTGGACGTTATATATAACAGGCACTGAAGGGGAATTGGATTACTTATACTTCAATGGGCACAAATTCGCAACTGATGATGCGGCAGATGGTGGTGGGAGCACACCGGACAGCACGTGGTCTAACGGTCATTTTGATATTGACGCATGGACTGTGGACAAGACATGGCTAAACCCATCAAGCAATAATGCAACGTTCCAGAATAATGAGTCAGTGCCTCCGGGAGAGAGGGGTTTGCGAGCAGTTGGTGCGGTATTGATTAACAAAGAGCCAAAGCCGGACCTCAATGTAAGTGAGATTAACCCGCTGGTTGAGAGAGAAGGGCAGACACCAATAGCATTAGTGGCAAATCATACGTATACAATTAATGCAACGATAATAAACAATGGTGAGAGAGATGCAACTGGCTTCAATGTCACGCTGCATGAGAATGGAACGCTGAGAAATGATACTTATCTTTCGGGTTTGGACAAAGGTAAGGAAAAAGTCGTGCAGTTCAACTGGACGAATCTGAGTGGAGTGTATGAACTAAGGGTGACTGCTGATGCCTACGACGCGGTGAACGAATCGAATGAAGGAAACAATGCGAGCATAAAGATAGTTACTGTGCTGCCGGATAACGTTACACCACCAGATATAGGGCTGATATCTTCTGATATAACGTTCCTGCCGAGCTATGGGAGCACTAATACCAACACAACGATTCGAGCGAGGATAACAAACTGGGGCACGACGGATGCAAGCGAATTCAACGTGAGCATAGCTATCAGGGATAATACCGATACGATAGTGTATGTTGCGAACACAACAACTTCATTGGATGCGATGCACTACCGAATGATAGAGTTTGAGTACAATGCGTCACTTGCAGGTTCACCATACAATGTAACAATAGTAGTATGGAATGTAACAGGAGAGACCGCTCTTAGTAACAACACTGCCTCCAGAAGTCTAACAGTAATATCATGCAGGATTCTGGATTCTCACCACTATGGGAACACATCAGCGTATAACGGAACGCTATCGAACTATACGACAGTGAACATGTTCGACGTAACGAAATTAGTACCGGAGAATACTACGCCGGTTGTGTTCTTAGAAAGTGTGACAAGAAATGTTATTCTGGCATTAGACGGCACGCCTCTTGCAATAGATGGATTGGAGAACGGTAAAGAAGGGGGCAAGTGGTTCTTCTGGACACCCTTTGTGAATGGCATCCCAATAGCTTGGCATAACTGGACAACATATCCACTGCATGATGGAGATGTTCTACACTGGGATATCATGCCATTCATATCAGAAAAAAAATTCAGACCACGTTTAGTGATGGACTATCCAGAGCCGTTCCTGCACGGATATAACGGCACTGTCTGGAACACCACGATAGTATATCCTGAGGAACTCAGCTATCCGGAAAAGGCGAAAGCCGTAAAGACGAGGCTAAATGCATCTGGTGTGCCGAACGAGCGAATAAGCGTTGTGTCAGTTGAAAATGTCACCGATGCGGAGAAGGGGAACAACAATTTGATATTGCTGGGAACACCCGCGAATAATCCGCTCATAGCAGAGGTTAGTTCACAGCATTTAGATGTGGGCTTGCCAGTTTATTTCAGTTTCAGTGGCGGTGGAAGACAGATGATTGACGACTCGGACGATGTATCCTATGAGGTAGGTGGCGTGATAGAAGCGTGTGACAATCCGTGGAATGGCAGTGCGAACTGGAGGGAAACGGGACCCAGTGTGTGGCTTGCATCAGGGATTGAGGACTACTGGGCATACAAGGCTGCTGATATAATTGCAAACGATATGAGTAAGCTCAACAGGTTCTGGATAATTAGAAAGCCGTATTTGATTCCAATCCTGAACCCAAACGGCACGGTGACATTGGACTGGGGCAACTGGACCGGTGACAGCACGTATGAGATATACATCACGAACAACCTGACGGCAGGATTCCCGGCAACGCCGAATGCGACGACGACCGAGAAGTCATGGACGGATATGAATGCAGCAGACGACGAGCAGCGGTACT
>Ga0190286_1000359_pt1 | contig 19593 bp, 19 predicted proteins | sample 48691834_MG_FD_183241 | JGI IMG/M metagenome (GOLD analysis project Ga0190286, IMG submission 183241) | Hydrothermal vent microbial mat bacterial communities from Southern Trench, Guaymas Basin, Mexico - 4869-18-3-4_MG | ecosystem: Environmental > Aquatic > Marine > Hydrothermal vents >... | reverse complement strand
TGCTGGTGAGAACTCCAATATCTGGATCTGCTTGTGATTGCTTACCTCATCTCGAAGTACCCGCATAATCTCTGCCCCAGTCCTATCTGATGAGGAGTGCATGCGCCTCCTACAGAGTCCACCCCCAGAGAGCTCCTTCATAGTCCCATCTGGTTCTTTGTCAAACATTACCCCTAAGTCTTCTAGCCATTTAATGACTAAGGGTGCATCTAATACCAGTGCCCTTACTAATCTCTTATCATTGGTAAAGTGACCACCCCCAATGGTATCTAAAAAATGATAATAAGGGGAATCATAGGGTAGATCAGCTGCCTGGATCCCCCCTTCAGCCATAATAGTATTGGCATCCCCATGACGGAGCTTGGTAGCCAACATCACTTGAGAACCATTTTCTGAGGCCAAAAGGGCGGCAGCACTACCTGCACCCCCACCCCCAATAACCAATACATCAGTTGTATAATCTGGGCTCCTCAAACGGGATGAAAAATCCCCAGGTTTAATCCATGGCCTTCCCTCTAACAGCTCCACCAATTCTACTTGAAGTTCTTCTCCCTTATTTGGCCCTATCTTTAAGACACGTCTCCCCTCAGGCCTATAATCTGGGTGGTATTTTTTTAAGACATCTTCATGCTCACTTGGTAATAATTTTGGATAATATTTTTTCTTTTTTGCTGCCTCAAGGCGCTTTGGGCGTGTCTCTTCTACCCTTGCCAGGGCCTCTTGTAAAATTTCTGGATATCCTCCCATAATTACCCCTCTAAAATCTCTATTAATCTTCTTCAATTATAAGGTATCTTCTATCTTTTGGATGCCAGTCTGGATCATATGGTTCTGGCTCAAATTCCCTCTCTGTATATCTCTCCTTTAAATCCTCTAAGGAGATCTCCATAAGTTCATCCAGCATCCAGTCAAACATCCCCTTTTTTATTTGTTCTATCCTCTTTTCTAGATGTTTTGCCTTTGGTGTTAGATATTTGCCATAGAGTCGGCGTGCCAATAGGGTAACAAATGGGTGCTGTATCTCTGCTGGGCAGCGTAGACTGCACATACCACACATAATGCAGGGGTGAGAAAGTTCAGCACATTTTTTTATATCCCCCTGAATTAATGACTGGATACAGTCCATAACAGGGATATCCATAGGACAGGCCTTTGTACAGGTATTGCAGGCAAGGCAGCGGAATGTCTCAGGGTATAGTTTCTCAAATGTAAATATATCAGGAGAGAGTTGATTGATATCATAAATGGCCTTGTTTGCAGGGACAAATGGGATTTGGACCAAATACATATTTGGTTCTATTACTGTTTGACAGGCCAATCCAAATTTTAGGCGGTAATCCCCACTTGTTCGATATACCGTCACACAGGCCCCACAGGCACCCGCCCTGCAACCACAACCGCGGATAAAACGATATCCTACATACTCTAAGGCCTTCATAATGGTAAGGGTTTCTGGCACCTCATATCTCTTCCCCATAACATAAATGGGTATTAACTTTGCACCTTCTGCTACAATTGTCCTATCCCCTACAGCGTACTTAAGCCCTTCCATACTGCCTCCCATATTCATAACCTTCTTTAAATGCGGTTAGGTTAAATTCCTCAGTGCCTTTAGGTACAGACATTTTTACTGCCTTTTCTGCACTCTCTACACTAAAATATGGAGTTATGGCAGTAAAGAAACCAAGCATAACGATATTTGCTACTAAGGCCCTGCCCAATTTTTCAGCCATCCTTGTAGCGGGGATGGCATATACCTTTACTGAGCTAGGTATATCCTTTGGCCTTACTAGGTCTTTATCAATAAAAATAATGCTATTTTCCCTTATGTCTTTTCTATATTTTCTAAACGCCCCTTGGGCCATGATCACTAAGATATCTGGTGCTGTGGTATAAGGCATATTGACTGCCCTTGAAGAGATAATCAAACCAGAGCTAGAGGCACCCCCCCTTGCCTCAGGGCCATACTCTTGGGTATAGACAGTGCTATAACCCTCAAAGATAGAGGCCGCCCTGCCCATTATTAAACCCAGGAGGGCGATCCCCTGTCCCCCCAAACCTGCCAATTTAATCTGTGTAAGTTTTATCTCCTTTGGTGGCCTCATTTTAGAAACTACCTTTTTCTCTTCCTCTGGAAGGCCTACCTTTCCATCCCCCCTAAATTCAGAGATGCCTAATTTTTTAGAGAGTTGGGCCTTCATCATGTCTAAATAGTCAGGTCTTTTCTCATTTACAAATACACCACAGAGAATGGGTGTGTCCATTTGAATGAGGGCATCTCTTGGGTCAGGATGTCGTTTTATCTCTGTATGTTCCAGGAAGAATTTTACCATATCCTTTCCCGTCCTAAGTTTATTTCTCCTCCCCCAATTTACTGGACAGGCAGAGATTACCTCAATGAATGAAAATCCCTTATGGTGCATGGCCTCAATGATAGAATTTTTTATATGATGGGCATGGGCAGATGTCCATCGTGCTACATAAGTTGCACCACAGGCAGATAAAAGATATGGTAAATTAAATGGTATCTCATAGTTTCCATAGACCGATGTGCTACTCCAGGTACCAGAGGGGGTAGTAGGACCAAGTTGTCCACCCGTCATCCCATAGGTGAAATTATTTATACAAATGACCTTTATATCTATATTCCTTCTTGCTGCATGAATAAGATGATTGCCACCAATGGCTGCCAGATCCCCGTCCCCACTAAATACAATTACAGTTAAATCAGGATTTGTAAGTTTGAGTCCGGTAGCAAAGGCGATAGGCCTTCCATGTGTAGTGTGGAAACCGTCTAAATTTAAATAGCCAGCTACCCGCCCCGCACAACCTATCCCCGAGACCACAGAAATTTTATCCAAATCAAATTCTCCTTCTTCTAGTGCCTCTACTAAATTTGCCATTGTGGTGCCAATACCACAGCCAGTACATAAGATGTGAGGCATCCTTTCTCTCCGCAAAAGTCTCTCTAAGGGATGCTCCTTTTTTATTTGCATAATCTACTCCTTAAATTAAAAGAGATCTTTTATTACATTATAGATATCCTCTGGGTCATGTATATGGCCCCCAGCATGGGGGACCAATATAGTTTCACACTGGCCATGTGCCACCCTTTCTACCTCAAATACTATCTGACCCAGGTTTATCTCCACTACAATAAATGCCCTAATCTGCTTGGCCAACTCTTGGATCCTCCTCTCTGGAAATGGCCAAATTGTATTTAGCTTGATAATGCCAACCTTTAGCCCATCAGAACGCACTTTGTCCAACACATACTGACAGACACGGTATGATATGCCATAGCTTATTAAGATTACCTCTGCATCTTCTATATATTGCTCCTCTATATCTATAATTTTTTCTGCATTCTTTCTAATCTTATCTACTAGTCTTCTCACAAGTGGGGCCTGTGCCCTTGCCGTTGTATCTGGATATCCTTTTATATTATGGGTGAGGCCTGTAGTATGAAACCTATAGCCCTCCCCTGCTATAGGCATCTCTGGCACCAAATCCTTATCTGCCTTATATGGGAGAAATTCCTCCCTTGGCTTGGTTGGCCTCTTTCTAAAGACAAGTCTTATTTCTTCCTTTGGAGGAATAACTACCCTCTCCCACATGTGTCCAACTACCTCATCCAAAAGTACTATGACAGGTACACGCCATTTCTCAGCAAGATTAAAGGCCTTTATAGTGAAATCAAAGGATTCTTGAGGTGAACTTGGCGATAGGGCAATTATTTCATAATCTCCATGGCTACCCCAACGTGCCTGCATGACATCAGCTTGACCTACCGCTGTGGGGAGCCCCGTAGATGGCGAACCCCTCATTACATCTACTACAACACAAGGAGTCTCCATCATTGCAGCAAGGCCAATGTTTTCCTGCATAAGACTAAAACCAGGGCCTGAGGTGGCAGTCATGGGCTTTGCCCCTGCCCAACTTGCACCTACCAAGGCAGCCATTGAGGCAAGCTCGTCCTCCATTTGGATATAGACACCTCCTACCTGGGGCAACCTTACAGACATCCTCTCTGCAATCTCATTGGATGGTGTAATAGGATAACCTGCATAGAAGCGACAACCTGCAGCGATAGCCCCCTCTACACAGGCGTAGTTTCCACTCAAAAAATGTATACCAGTTAATACATCTTTAGCCATGTCCCTCCCCCTCTACCTCCTCACTAAATATAGCAAAATCAGGGCAGACCTCCTGACAAAACAGACAATGAATGCACTCATCCTCCATACCAGACTTTAAGACAGGATAATGATAACCCCTTTCGTTATAGTCCTCTGAAAGCTCTAAGATCTGCTTAGGGCAGTATTCAATGCATAGCTCACATCCCTTGCATAGTTCTTCAAATATTATTACTCTGCCCCTTGGTATTTTAAATTTTTCCAGATTTAATGGTTTACGCTGTGCCAATGCCATCTTTATCCTTCTAACAGGGCATCTACCTGTGAAAATAACTGTTTAAGTGTAAAATGGGCCACATTTATAGCCCTAAACTTACAAGCACCCATACAACTGCCACACCCTTGACATACAGCCTTACTTACCTGTGCATATTTTTTCTTCTTCTTTTTTATGATTTTGATAGCACCAAATGGGCATGTCTTTACACAAATGCCACAGCCCTTACAGAGCTCTACATCCACCTCTGCCTTAATAGGCTCTAAGGCAATCCTCTTTTGAGAGAATAAGGCCAATACCTTACTAGCAGCCGCACTGGCCTGGGTCACTGATTCTGAAATATCCTTTGGGGATTGGGCTGCGCCAGCCAAATAGATACCTATTGTTGGAGACTCTACTGGCCTTAATTTTGGATGAATCTCCGTGAAAAACCCAAATTCATCTACAGGTGTCTTTAGTATTTGGGCCAGTGCCTTCCCTCCATTATTTGATATAATGGCCGGTGCTACTACCACCATATCTGTCTCTATCTCTACTGTCCTGCCCGTCAGTGTATCTACACCTAAGACCACCAATTTTTCATTTCTTCGAAAGACCTTAGAGACCTTCCCCCTTAAGTACAGTACCCTTTCTTCCTCCACAATCCCCTGCACAAACTCCTCATATCTTTTACCTGCGGCCCTAATGTCTATATAAAATATATAGACCTTTCCCTCTGGGACTGCATGTTTATAAAGCAGTGCATGCTTTGCTGTATACATACAGCATATCTTTGAGCAATAAGGCCGCCCATGCTCAGGGTCCCTTGAACCTGCACACTGGATAAAGACTATGCTTTTTGGGATCTTTCCATCAGATGGCCTCCTTATCACACCACCTGTAGGGCCAGAGGGTGAGAGTAGTCTTTCTAAGTCAAGACTAGTAATTACATCCTGATACCTCCCCCCTCCATATTCCGGGAGCGCCTCTAGGGGTATTAAATCATAACCTGTAGCTACTATAATAGCCCCTACCTTTATTTTGACCTCTTCTTCCTCCATGAGGAAATCAATAGCCTTAGGGCCACAGGCCTTAAAACAATTTTCACAGACAATGAGCTTTTTACTATTTAGGCAATTTTCTAAATCTATAGTATAGATTAAGGGAACTGCCTGAGGAAATGGGATATAGATGGCCTTTCTTGCCCCTAATCCCTGATCAAACTCATTGGGCACTATCACTGGGCACACATCCACGCAATCATTACAGCCCGTACACTTGTCTTCTCGCACATAGCGTGGTTTTTTGACAATGGTTACCTCAAAATTTCCCACTGTCCCCTCTATGTTCTTTACCTCAGCATATGTAAAGAGGTGAATATTTTTGTGGTGGGCTACCTCTACCATCTTTGGGGTAAGGATACAGGAGGAGCAGTCTAGAGTAGGGAATGTCTCACTCAACTGGGCCATATGCCCCCCTAGTGATGGCTCCTTCTCTACCAAATAGACCTCAAAGCCGCCATTGGCAATGTCCAAGGCAGCCTGGATCCCAGCTATCCCACCCCCAATCACTAGGGCCTTTCTTATCATTGGTACCTTTAAGGGGGTAAGTGGCTTGGCATATGTCAACTTGGCCAAGGCGGCCTTAATCAATTTTAAGGCCTTTTTTGTGGCAATCTCTGGTGTATTTTGATGCACCCATGAGCATTGTTCCCTAATGTTGGCAATCTCTAAAAGATAGCGATTTAGGCCAGCACTTTCTAATGTCCTAGAAAAGGTCTCCCCATGCAAACTTGGGGTACAGGCAGCAACAATAATGTGAGTGAGATTTAGTTCTTTGATCTTCTCACAGATAAATTTTTGTCCTGGTTCGCTGCAGAGATAGATATAATCCTCACAGAAGACTACATTTTTTAGTTTGGCCGCCTCATTTTTAAGCCAATGTACATCTACTACAGAGGCAATGTTTCTCCCACAATGACAAATAAATATCCCAACACGCATTTAAGTAATCCCTAATGCATCTGCCATAATTTCTGTAAAATATAAAACAGGCATTTCTTTAAAACCCGCATAAAGCCTCTTTACATCCCTTTGCCTATCCTTTAGGTTGAAATAGCAAAGTGGACAACTGGTAACTACCAAATCCGCACCATTTTCCCTTGCATTCTCTAGTATGCGGTATGCCCGCATGGCTACGATCTCTGGCTTAACAGCTGTGTGATAGGAGCCACAACACTCTACTTGGTATGGAAAGTTTACGGGCTCTGCCCCCAGGCTCAAAACAAGCTCTTCTAAAATATGGGGCTGTTCACAATCGTCTATACCTATCCTTTTTGGCCTAAGGAGAAGACAGCCATAGTAGCAGGCCACCTTAAGTTTAGAGAGTGGTTTTTTTACAATTTTTTTTATGTTTTCAAAGCCAAATTCCTTAAATAGGGTCAAAAAGTGCTTTACCTCTACTTCACCCCTATAGTCCTCCTCCTCTGACATAAATTCATTGATCTTCCTCAATTTCTCTCCATTATTCTTTACCAAGATATTAGATTGGGCTAAAGTATTATAACACATAGAACATAGGGTTACGATTGTCTTATATTCAAAAGATTGAGCACGGGCCAGATTTCTGATAGGGGCAAGTTGTTTTATTAAATCATCAGAGGCCAGGGAATACACCGTCCCACAACAATTCCAGTTTGGCAGTTCTTCTATTTTAAGGCCCAATGTCTCCGCTACGGCCAAGGCCGATGTCTCTAATTTTTTTGCCGTAGTCTTTAAGGTACATCCAGGAAAATAAGCTAATTTCATCTTGTAAATTTACGCAGGGCGCTTATTAGGGCAATTTGGGGTAATTTTTCCTTTACCATCCTTGCAGGTGGGATATAGTCATCCTTTGTCTTACGCAGTACTATAAGTCTTACTGCCTCCATCAATCTTGCCAAATCTACCCCCCTTGGGCAGCGGGCCCTGCATGTATAACAAGAGGCACATAGCCAAACCGTGCTTGAACCCAATATTTCATCAAATGCGCCCATTTGTAAGAGCCTTATTACCTGATTAGGGAGTAAGTCCATCTCCTCTGACATGGGACAACCTGCAGAGCACATCCCGCACTGATAACAGGAAAATACATTTTGCCCACTAATTTCCTCCACTTTCTTTAGGATATCTGTCTCTGATTTAAGGACAAGTCGCACGCTGATACCTCAATCTTCCCATTTCATATAAATCGTTTCCATATATATCATTACCTACAAAAAGTGGCAAATCCTTCACTTTAAACTTATAGATGGCCTCTGGTCCCAATTCTGGATAGGCTATAAGCTTTACTTCGTATATATGCTTAGAGAGTAGTGCCCCTGCCCCACCACTTGCTACAAAATAGATGGCCCTATGCTCCTTTATAGCATCTATTACATTTTTACCCCTTTTCCCCTTTCCAATCATTCCCTTTAAGCCGGCCTTGAGCAGTATTGGGGTATAGGCGTCTAAGCGTGAACTGGTAGTAGGTCCAGCCGCCCCAATTACCTTTCCAGGGGGGGCCGGCGTAGGGCCAACATAATATATGATTTGGCCTTCTAAGGAAAATGGCAATGGGGCACCTTGGTTTATGAGCTCTACCAATCTTCTGTGGGCTGCATCGCGTGCTGTATAGACAGTGCCACTTAAAAGTACCTCATCCCCTGCCCTTAAATCAGAGATTGCCTTATCACTTAAAGGAGTTGTTAAATTTTTCACTTTGTATCTAAATTACTGCGAATTTTAGCCGATGGGCATGGCATTGTACATTGATGGCTATAGGCAGGCTGGCAATATGGCAGGGTGCTGTTTCAATGTGGACATCTAAACACGTAATCCTGCCCCCCAAACCTAGTGGCCCAAACCCCAGCTCATTGATCATATTTAGCCATTGTTCTTCTAATTCTGCTGTCTTTTTATCGCTTGCCCTCTTCCCAATAGGTCTAAATAATGCCTTTTTTGCTAGGTGTGCTGCCACATCCAATGTGCCCCCAATGCCAATGCCAAGTATTAAGGGGGCACAGGTATTTATAGCTGCCCTTTCCACTACCTCACAAATATATTTTTTTATTCCATAAAGTCCTGCTGCAGGTGGCAAAACCTTTGCTGTACTCATATTTTCACTCCCTGCCCCCTTTGGCATTACTATCACCTTTACCTTATCTCCAGGTACTATATCAAAGTGAAGCATTGCAGGTGTATTATCACCTGTGTTTTCCCTTGTTAAGGGATGGCACACAGATTTTCTCAAATAGCCCTCCCTATACCCCTGCCTTACGCCTTCCTGAATGGCCTCTTTCAAATCCCCCCCTATAAAATGAACATCTTGCCCTATCTCTAAATAGACCAGGGTAATTCCTGTATCCTGGCAAAGGGGGATTCCCTTTTCCCTTGCCAATGCCTCATTTTCTAATAGCTGTTCTAAAATCCTTTTGCCTGATGGTGATTCCTCCTTTTCTATAGCCACTCTTAGCGCACTTAGTACATCTTCATTAAGTGAGGTACAGCTCTCAATACAAAGTCTCTTTACTACACTAGTCACTTCATCTACCAAAATCTCTCTCATAGTTCTATAGTATCTATTGTCTTTTTTACGTCCTCTGCTGCTGCATGCAACCTCATTCTCTCTTCTTCTGTAAGATTTATCTCCAAAATCCTCTCTATTCCTTCCTTTCCCAATACTACAGGCACCGCCAATGTACAATCATTGATACCATATTCCCCATTAAGAAAGACAGCGCAGGAAAAAACCCTTTTCTTATCCTTAAGTATGGCCTCTACCATCTCAGCAGTTATAGCGCCAGGGGCATAAAATGCACTGCCTATCTTAAGCAGAGAGACAATCTCTGCACCAGCCTCCCTTGTCCTCTTCTCTAATCTCTCTATGGTAGATTCATCTAATAACTCTTGTATAGGGATCCCCTTTACATTGGCCAGGCGCATTAAGGGGAGCATATTGTCCTTTCCATGGGCCCCAATTACCATAACTACTACATCACTTGCTGAGACACCCACTGCCTGGGCAATAAAACTTTGGAGTCTGATGGAGTCCAAGGTACCAGACATCCCTATAATCCGATTTCTTGGGAGACCACTGACCTTATAGGCTGTATGCGTTAATATATCTACAGGATTGCTTATTACAATAATGATGGCCTCAGGTGAGTATTCAATGGCCTTAGTGATTACATCCTTCATAATCTTTATGTTTGTAGATAATAGATCTTTACGAGACATACCTGGTTTGCGGGCTATACCTGCTGTAATTACTATTACATCTGAATTTGAGGTTAAGGCATAATCACTTGTCCCCTCAATTATTCCATTAAAGCCATATACAGGCGAGGCCTGAAGCATATCCAGTCCCTTGCCCTGAGACATCCCTTCTCTCACATCCAAAAGTATGATGTCAGCGGCATCCTTCTGGGCCAAGTGCTGGGCTACTGTAGCACCTACTGCCCCAGCACCAATAATACTTACTTTACGTCTTTTCATAACACCCCCTTTACATATTTTTAATAATCTCTTGACCAAACTCTGAACACTTTACCTCCTTGGCACCCTCCATCTGTCTAGCCAGATCATATGTAACTGTCTTGTTTTGAATAGCCTTTATCAGCCCCTCTTCTATCAAGTCTGCGGCCTTATGCCAGCCTAAGTGTCTTAACATCATTGCCCCAGAGAGGATTAGAGAACCAGGGTTTACCTTGTCTTGTCCTGCATATTTAGGGGCTGCCCCATGTGTAGCCTCAAATAGGGCAGCTTCATCACCAATATTTGCCCCAGGCCCTAGCCCCAAACCACCCACGGCTGCAATGACAGCATCAGAGACATAATCACCATTTAGGTTTGGTAGGGCCAATACCCCATATTCCTCAGGTCTAAGCAGTATCTGTTGGAACATTGCATCAGCAATGCGATCCTTAATTACTATAGTCCCTGGTGGTTGCTGTCCATCATACTTTTCATAGAGCTCCTGTTCTGTGATGCATACGTCCTTAAACTCCTCCTTTGCCAGTTGATAGCCCCATTCTCTAAATGCCCCCTCGGTATATTTCATAATATTGCCTTTGTGTACTAAAGTGACACTCGTATAGCCATTATCTATTGCATATTGAATGGCCCTCCTTACCAAGCGCTTTGTTCCAAACTCACTGATGGGCTTTATACCAATGCCAAAGTTGCGACCAGTATCAATATTGCAATTCATTTTATTGTTTAAAAATTCTATTACCTTTTCCACCTCCACACTACCTGCTGGCCACTCTATACCTGCATAGACATCTTCGGTATTCTCTCTGAACACAACCATATTTACCTTCTCTGGATATTTTAATGGACTAGGCACACCAGGGTAGTACTTGGCCGGACGAACACAGGCATATAGGTCTAGCCTCTGCCTCAATGTAACATTTATACTCCTATAGCCTCCCCCTACTGGTGTAATTAGGGGCCCCTTAATGGCTACCCTGAAGTATTTAATTGCCTCAAATAAATCCTCAGGGGCAAATTCATCAAATTTTTCCTGTGCCTTAATGCCTGCATAGATTTCCCACCAGACAATCTTTTTCTTTCCACCATAGGCCTTTTCTACAGCCGCATCTATTACTGGCCTTGCCGCCCTACATATATCTGGTCCTATTCCATCGCCTTCAATATAAGGAATAACTGGATTGTCTGGGACATCAAAACCCCCATCTGATTTTAACTCAATCCTTTCTCCCTCAGAAGGGGGAGAAAATTTCCTTAGTGTTAGGCCTTCAAACCTCATTACTCATTTCCTCCTTTTTAATTTTATTAAACTATAACAGACCACACAATCTACGGGTGAGGAGCGAGACTATGGCAATTAGGTCTTCTGCCAATTCATGCTGTAGACTTATGCAATCTTCACAGCCAATCTCTTCAATCTCCACACCAAAACTTTAAAAAAACATCCTTAGATATTCAATACCAAATCGTGCTAGCCTCTCCTCACTATCTACAATTAATTTTGAAAAATTCCCACTCTTTGCCATATCCATTAAATGTCAGAGACCTCTAATACTATTTCATAATCTATATTTTTAGGCCCTTTGCACTTTTTTCATTGGAACCACAACCTCCTCTATCTCTTCAGCCTGCTCAACTGCATAAAGTACATCATCCCAAGGATGACGATAGAGTGGGGACTTAAGCCTTTTTTGGTCTAAGATGTGCCCAATAATCCCAATGCTCCTACCTAAGACAAAGATAGCATTTAGTGTGCCGGCATTAATAATCTCATCAATCTCTTCTTGGCTAAAACCACAGCCATGAAGTAAATCTACAAACAATACACCAATACACCCATCCACATTAAGGATTAAATTCCCCCGCTTTGCCGTGGTGATCTTTTCTACCTGTAAGGCAAAATCTAGGTATTTGGTCTCTGGGAAGTTCTCCCTAGCATATTGAATGAGCAATTGCACCCGCTTATCAGGGTTTCTTACGCTTTTTATCCTGTGTCCAATACCTGGTATTAGGATCCCAGCTGCCTTCATCTCATCTACCATCTGCCTTGGGGTCTTTTGCTCATTATAAAATTTACGGAAGTAATGGGCTGCACCATCTATTGCCCCACCAAAGCGCGGGCCAACAGTCAAAAGACCACTAACTAAACAAGAGACCAAATCCTTACCGGCACGGGCAGTGACAATGGCATTGTGTGCACCAGAGACGCATGGGCCATGGTCTGCCACTGTCTTTATAGCCATTTCCAAAAATCCCGTTGCCCACTTTGGCAACCTCTTTTTGAACCACAAGAGGCTTATGACATCTCCAAAGCTATAATTTTCCTCAATTATTTTTGATAGTGGCACACCCGCATAGAGTACATCCTCCCCTCGATCATCAGAGATAGTACAGATAAAGTGGCTTATTCTCCTTACAGCCCCCTGTGCCCTAGCTACCTCAAAGTCCATGGGGAGTTTTGGTACCGAGGATTCAGGCCTTTCTTCAATCAATCCCTCTACCTTTAATTTTTCAAATGTCTCTCTAATAACACTTCCAAAATCATCAAATGAGTCAGGCACAATGGCCCCTGCCTCTCTTAATGCCTTATTCTTTGCATCGGCTGTCTCCATATCAGACCTTGCCCTTGCCCCTGCATGGCCAAACTGTACCTCTGTGGGGAAGAGCTTTGAGCAAGTGCCAATACACCAAGCTACTACAGGCTTTTTTATACGCCCATCTTTTATGGCATCTACAACCTCATATTCGTCCTGACCACCTATCTCCCCCATAATTACCATCATCTTTATCTCTGGATTTGCCTCATACCTTAGACAGTGATCAATAAATGTAGAACCAGGGTAAAGGTCACCTCCTATTGCCACCCCTTCATAGACACCATCTGTGGCTTGAGAGATAATGTTATTTAATTCGTTGAATAGACCACCTGAAACGGCCACAAAGCCTACACTGCCTGGTCTATATAGCTTACAGCTTATGATATTTTCAATAGTACCTGCTGCATTTGCCACCCTAAATGCCCCTGCCGCAATGGCCCCTACTGTAGAGGGACCTATGATCCATTTCCCCCTTTGCTTTGCTATGAAAATAAGCTCCCTTGTGTACCTCTCTGGTATACCCTCTGCTATAATAACTACTGTTCGAATGGTATCACTCTCTAATGCCTCCTTAGAGGTAGGATAGGCTGAGCGGAAGGATGCAAAATTTATCATCACATCTGCTTGAGGATGCCTCTCTGTAGCCTCCTTTATAGTGCGATAGATGGGTATTAATATCTCCTCTGCCCCGAAAAAACACTGATGATAGCCACTCCTTGTTGGGGCCACAATGGCTGCTACACTTGGGACCTCCCTCTGACAGATATAGTCAAAGTCTAACATCCTTTGTATAGCCCTTGTGTGATAGCCATAAAATATGGCCTGAGTGTTACGGTCAAACAGTATATATTCCTTTTTTTCCATGATATACCTCCTAATCGGCTAAGGCCATTTTTACTATTCTTGTCATGTGTGTCCCTGGGCCATAGACCTCTATAGGTACGCCAAGTGTTTCCCCCAACCGTCTCATTTTTGCTAGGCCCTTCTCATAGTTTGGTCCCCCTCTTCTCACATATATCTTTGCATTTACATCCTTTAACTTTTCCTTGTATTCTTGAAGTGCCTTTATGATGCCATCAAATGTCCTTGCAACATCAGTGAAATTGGCAATACCTCCCCCAATAAGAAGTACCTTTGGCCTCCCCTTTGGGTCCTTCTCCCTGGTCATTAAATCTAATATTGTCTTTGCATACTCATATGTCTCATCAGTAGTAGGATTACCGCTATATTCACCATAATTTCCTAGCTCTTCGCTTGCCCCTAAATCTGTAATGGTATCTGTATAGACCACACTTGCCCCGCCGCCAGCTACCATTGTCCAGATACGACCCTTTGGGTTTAGGACTGTAAGCTTTAGAGAGGCACCGCTTTTCTCATCAATACTTCTAATATATTCCTCCTCAGGCGTTAATTTTCTTCCAAATGGTGCAGGGAAGGTAATATCTCCCCACTTTTCAGCACACTCAAAGTGGGCAGTATCATCTAATCTTGCAACAAGGTCAAAGGGAAGTACCATCTGCTTGTGCAAAATAGTAAATGGATTTAGTTCTAAATAGGCAAAGTGGAGGTCAGAAAAGAACCTATAAAGACCATAGATGAATGGGACAAAGATATCCTTTTTTTCTTCAAACCCATTAGGTAGGCCACTGGTAATAATTTCACTCAGTTTCTCCTCCGGTGTAAGTACAGGGATAAAGATCTCCCTCACTGTCTCCCATACCTCTTCTATATCTACCCCACCCTTTTCAGAGAGATAAATTTTATCGCCCTCTCTATCAGAGAGAATAGCCATATAAAGTTCCTCCTTATGAGAGACAAAGGGCTCAACAAGAAAGTGGGTGAGTTTATCCGTGGCCTTTTCGATAGTTACCTCCTTTCCCATCCTCTCAGAGATCCAGGCAGATGCCTCATCAAAATCGGCATTGAGTAAAACAAGGCCATGCTTTCCCCTCTTTCCAAAGAGTTGATCTGGTTTTACTACTAACTTCTCCTCCTTTAGCCAAGGGTGGTCCTCAAGGTATTCTTTTAATTGGTGTCCTTCTTCCACAAGGACTGCCTTAAAATCATACTTTAAGGTTGGAAAATAGGTATCCCAGTATTTTTTAAGAAGCCTCTTTCCATCAAATTCCCTAATACCCCTTTGTGCCATTTTTTCCTCCTTAAAATGCCTTAAGGACATCAAATAGGCTGGCAATGCCTACTAAATTATCTCCTTTTGAGATCACCCATGCGATTGTGGCACTTGGCTCTACCCTAACCAAATCCTTTGTCATAATATCTCTTACTTTCATGAAACCTCCTTCTAGGCCTTGCCCTTCATATAGGCAAGGGTCCCACCTGAGAGTAGAATCTCCCTTTGTCTATCAGAGAGTTGATAAGTCACATAAAAGGAAGTCCCTTTGGTCTTGTTTAAGACCTTCAATTCCTTACCCTCTTTTATCAACTCCCTAATGTTTTCTATCTCCAATTCATCTCCCTGTTCCAGTTTTTCATAGTCTGATGGATCCTTGAATATCAGGGGGGCAATACCAAAATTGACCAAATTTGCTGCGTGGATACGCTCAAAGGACTTTGCAATTACGGCCTTTACACCAAGATACATGGGGCAGATAGCAGCATGTTCCCTTGAAGAGCCCTGGCCGTAGCTTAAGCCCCCTACAATAATATTGTGTTTACCTTTATTTTTGTATTCTAATGCCCTCTTGTGAAATTGTGGGTCTAATACCTCAAAGACAAACTCTGCATACTTTGGGACATTGGACCTATATTTCATGCGGCTTCCAGCAGGGATGATATGATCTGTTGTGGTTTCATCCCCTACCTTAATTGTTGCTATACCAGAGATACTCTTTGGCATGGGTTCACTTATAGGAGGTGCCCCAATGTTTGGCCCACGATAGACCTCTATCTTTTCTGGCTCAGGTGATGGAGGAATAAACATACTATCATCAATGAGGAACCTCTCTGGCAAGGAAATCTCTGGGTATGGAATGCCAAGATTCCTTGGGTCTGTAATCTTACCAGTTATTACAGCGGCTGCGGCAGTCTCTGGGCTGACTAGATACACTTTGGCGCTCTTTGTCCCACAGCGTCCCAAGAAGTTCCTATTTATAGTACGTAGTGAGACCCCATTGCTCCTTGGGGCATGGCTGTTTCCAATACAAAAACCACAGGCACATTCAGCTATCCTGGCACCAGCAGCAATCAACTTATCTAGTGCCCCATTTTGGGCAAGCATCCTGAGTACCTGTCTAGAACCTGGTGCTACAACAAAGCTCACATCTGGGTGGCACCGCTGACCATCCAGCATCTCTGCCACTATCATCAAATCACGATAAGAGGAGTTTGTGCAACTTCCCACACACACCTGGTCTACAGCAATGCCCTCTAGCTCCTCTACCCTCTTTATGTTTCCTGGACTATGAGGGCAGGCGATTAAAGGTACCAATTTGCCCAGGTCGATTTCTATCTCCTTATCATAACTGGCATTTTCATCAGCAGAGAGTGGGGTCCAGTCCATCTCCCTGGCCTGTGCCTTAAGAAACGCAAGTGTAAGCTCATCACTTGGGAAGATAGAGAATGTCACACCACACTCTGCCCCCATGTTTGTAATGGTTGCCCTCTCAGGTACTGTTAGGGTCTTTACCCCATCCCCTTTGTATTCAAATACACAACCTACATTTCCCTTTGTCCCAAAGATCTCCAGTATCTTAAGCACCACATCCTTAGCACTTACCCATGATGGAAGTTTTCCAGTGAGATTTACCCCAATTACCCTTGGGCAGGTCATATAAAAGGGCCCACCAGCCATGGCTACTGCCACATCCAGACCACCAGCGCCAATCCCTACCATCCCTATTCCCCCAGCAGTAGGGGTATGGCTATCTGAACCCAATAGGGTCTTACCAGGTTTTGCAAATCTCTCTAAGTGCACTTGATGGCAGATACCATTGCCTGCCCTTGAATAGATAATCCCATACTTTGCAGCTATGGTTTGGAGATATTTGTGATCATCTGGGTTTTCAAACCCCGCCTGGATGGTATTGTGGTCTACATAGCTTACAGAAAGCTCTGTCTTTACCCTTTGGATGTCCATGGCCTCAAATTGCAGATAGCACATAGTACCAGTGGCATCCTGGGTAAGGGTCTGGTCAATCTTGATGCCGATCTCCTCTCCAGGGACATATCTACCAACTACCAAATGCCTTTCTAATATCTTTTGAGTAAGTGTCTTTCCCATAATTCACTCCTTTTAAAAGATTCTAATTTAAGATAGCTTACAAGTCTTAATTTAGCTATCAAAAATCGATAAACGGTCTTTTTAGACGATGAATGGATTTTTTTTACGATAAATGGTTATTCATTAAGAAATTAAGGCCTCAGGCCCCAAGAGGTTAACAGACCTGTAGCCCGAGGCAGGAGGCCTAGGCAGCCTCTTCCGCAATGGTTACAAAGTGGTAGGCTGGGGGTGGGGGGGTAAAGGCAGGATGAGTACCTACCTGACAGAGGGCCATTTCCTCTGCCGTCATTTTCTTTTGTATAAATACAGATAAAATATTTACGATCTCACCTACAGAGGAACCACCAAAGATCTGGGCCCCCAAAATCCTCTTTGATGCCTTTTCAAATACTAACTTCATAGAGATTTCCTTTGAATTAGGCATTGCAGGGGGGTGTTTATCTGAGATTATTGTCTCCCCAGTAGTGATCTCAAAGCCCAAGTCTGTTGCCTCCTTTTCAGAGAGGCCAACCTTCCCCATTCCACTGTCGCCTATGATTGTAGAGAATGCACCAACTGCCCCCATATTCTTTCTTCTTATTCCAAACAGATTGGCAGCAGCAACCCTAGCCTCATTTGTAGCAATAGAGGCAAGCCCTAATGGGATAGGCCTGCCTGTAAAAAATGACCTCTTCTCAGCACAGTCCCCAACAGCAAATATATCTTCATCACTTGTCCTCCCATATTCATCAACCCATATTGCCCTAGTTTCCCCTATCTTTAGGCCTGCCTTTTGGGCAAGTTCAGTGTTTGGGCGCATCCCAATACCCAAAAGCACTATATCTGCAGGGATCTTCTGCCCATTTCCTAATTCTACCCCCTCAACCCTCCTGTCTCCTATGATGGCCTTTGCCCTTGTATTTGTCATCAACTTTATTCCCCTCTGCCTTAGTTTATTTTCAGCCATAATGCAAAACTCTAGATCAAAGACGAGCTGAAGACAGTGTGGCAACATCTCAATAATTGTAACATCAAGCCCCCTTTTCCTAAATTCATCAGAAAACTCAACCCCTATAAACCCGCCACCAATAGTTACTACATTCTTTGCCTTATCTAAGGCCTCCAAAAACCCCCTTAAATAATCTATATCCTTTTTTGCAACAAAGACATTTTCCAGGTCTACACCTGGTATGGGTGGAACAATGGCCTGTGAGCCGGTAGCCAAAACCAGTTTTTTGTATCCAATGGTTTCGCCCTTTAAGGTAGTTATAGTCTTTTTATCCCTATCTATGGAAGTGACCTCATCAATAATCAAATCGATGTTGTGTTCTGAGATGTATCTATCAGAATATGCCGCTTGCTCAGGGCTCTTTAGTGTTCCAAAGATATAAGGGATACCACAAGGACATAGCACCACCTTTTCCTTACGAATAAGGACAATTTTTGCATCTTTATAGTATTTTCTTGCTACTTCAGCAGCCACATGGCCTGCATTATTTCCCCCTATAACTACTATGTCTGCCTCTTTCATCTCTTCCTCCATGTTTTGAGTTTTTAGACACCGATATTAATTTAGGGAAAGATGTGTGTCAACCCTTCGAATGCCTCACTTAAAAAAGATAAAGTGGCACCTTGCAGAGGAGGGGACTTTAATATGGGGGTATGCCAAGGATATGGAAAATTAGGTAACTAGACTGGGAAGATTGTGGACTATTCAGGCTTTAAATATCCAGCCAACGAAGGATTAACCATAATATGAAGGTAACAATTAAATCCATCTCGGCCTTTATGTAGTTTGTATCACTTTCCTAGATAAAGTCAAGATGAGAAGGTTAATGTATAACTAGTACACCATCCGGCTGCTATAAGGGCCTCCTTATTTTCTGTCAAATCAACCCATTTGCCTGGTTTAGTACGTCTTTCGAGGACTTGCATCAATAAGTAGCTTCATGCTATAGCTACCCCTAAAAGTGATGTAAATCTTTCAGTTGTTCCTATTTGTCTATGAGCCAATCAGTTCTGCGGAGTTTCTCTTTTATGGGCAAAAGCGTAGATATCATGTACCACATCAGATTATTCCCAAAGGGCACCCTCTGGAATTTGCCAGTCTTTATTAAGTGGATCAGCATTATGTTTTTTGACAAGTTCAGGGTCTGGCTTGTGTATCTTTTTAAGACGCTCATTAATAAAATTAAGGATAATTTGAACATTAGGCATTTGTTACCTCATAAACTTAAGGCAACTTCCTTCTCTTGAATAACACTGGCAATAGAGCTTAAGACAAATTCCTTTGCGTCTAAAATTTCTATAAGTACTGGCTCTCCATCCTTGCTAAAATGAATGATGATTCGCCCTTCTTCTTCGGCGTAATCAATCGGTTTGTCTAAGAGCTCTATGAGGAGGATATCCACATCCTTACTGTATTTAATCTTTCTCATATCTTTTCTGTAATAATTTTAATTGCTAGGCTACTTTCATCTTAAGCAATAGCTTTTTCTTTAGTTCTTAACTCATAAAATATACCTTGAGGTTCTGATACCTGTTCAGAGGCATCCATGATTTCCATAGATACAATCTTTCCGCCCTTGCTGTAATCAATAATAATGCCTTCCCTTATCTCATCGCTCTCAGAGATTTTATCATCTCTAAAAATGATACTTAGAGTATCGGTTTCTGGGTCAAATATTACCTTCATTTTATCCTCCGCCTATCCAATACTTTGAGGTGGACCCCATTGTCAAGACAGAGAATTATATAATTTAAGCTCGCCTTAAAGGCCATAATATACCTCATATGGTGTCTTGTAGCCCAATGACTGATGGGGCCTCTCATTATTGTAAAATTTAAAGTAGCTTCCTATGCCTTCTTTTGCCTC
>Ga0190286_1000358_pt1 | contig 19707 bp, 17 predicted proteins | sample 48691834_MG_FD_183241 | JGI IMG/M metagenome (GOLD analysis project Ga0190286, IMG submission 183241) | Hydrothermal vent microbial mat bacterial communities from Southern Trench, Guaymas Basin, Mexico - 4869-18-3-4_MG | ecosystem: Environmental > Aquatic > Marine > Hydrothermal vents >... | reverse complement strand
GTTTTATAATAATGAATTAGTTTCATTGCTTTGTTTAGGAAAGCCTAGATTTAATAAAAATTATGAATGGGAAATTTTAAGATTTTGTAATAAAAATTATTATTTAGTTATTGGCGCATTTTCTAAGTTATTGAATTATTTTATTGAAAATTATAATCCCAAATCCATTATTTCTTATGTTGATAGAAGATATGGAACTGGACATTCACTAAAGAAATTGGGATTTAAGTTGATTGGAACTTCTAAACCTAATTATTTTTATATTAAAATTGGTGAATTTGTCAGATACCCAAGGGAAAATTTCCAAAAGCATAAATTAGCTAAGCGTTTAGAAAAATTTGATGAAAATAAATCTGAATGGATTAATATGATAGAAAATGGGTATGATAGGATTTGGGATTGTGGAAATTTTATTTATGTTTTAACTTAGAGGTCTTGTACCTGTTCACATATGAACGAGGGAAGGTAATATGCCTTTCCTCGTCCTCCGTGGGGGTTTTCAATTGTGGCAATTAATGCTATTCCAGCTTCTTCAACCGCCAATTCTTATTTGACTCTTGAAGAAGCTAATGAAAAGTTGGCGATTTGGCCTAATTTAAATTGGGAATCGAAAAATGATAATGAAAAGGAAACATTATTGAGATTGGCTGTAACTTATATAGAGAGATTACCATTTGTAGGTGAGAAATTATATAAAGGGCAGAGTTTAAATTTACCAAGAAAAATAACAAGATATAAACCTTATTCAGTAGATGAAGATTATTTTAGCGGCCTTTCATTGAAAGGGAATATTCTTAAATCTTTTCAAGAAGAAAGTTTTAATGTTGCTAAGGGCGATGGTTCAAAAAAAGATTTTGAAATTGATTTAGATGTTTTTCCAACTGCAAATTCCATAAATATTAAAACTATAATTAATGGTTCAGAATTTGAAGCTACTGATGATGGAAATGGCAAGATAATTCATGATGGAAATGAAATTGGTACAATAAGTTATGAAACTGGATTATTGAAAATAAGTTTTCCAAATCCACCAGATGTTGATGAAGATATAGTTCTTAAATGTAATGGCTATTATAGAAATATAATTAGTATAAATGAAACATTTGATGCATTTGATGATTTTTTAAAATATGGTGCTGTTCATATAGATGAAACTGGCAATCATCAATGTTTTACTATCATTTCAAATGATGTTTCAGAAAAAACAATAACTTTTGATGGAAAAGTAAGCAAGTTATTAGATTCTGATTGTAAGTCTAAAGTAATTTATCCTTTAAATGATGCAAAAGAAGCCCAAATTACGCAATTATTATATTTGCAGAATATTTTAACTTGGGATGCAAGTTCTTTAATTAGATCAAAAAGAATTGGTGATGTTGCAGTTTCATATTTTAGACCAAATAAATTAGATAGAGTAGCGGCAAAATTTAATGTACATCCCCAAGTAATAGCATTATTAGCACCATATTTAATTTATGGAAAGATAGAAGTACAAAGGGGGTAAAGAATTATGGCAAGGAAAAGGCCCAAATATTGGATTCAGAAAGCAGTGCCACGTTCTCGTAGGGGATTATTTGAAGAATGGTGTAAGCGACATGGATTTAAAGGTGTTTGCCAAGCTTGCATAAATGCTGCTGTTAGGGCTGGTGGACATGCACAAAGGATGGCTTTATTTGCAGTTAATGTAAGCAAAGGAAAATATTATTATCCTAAATCTGCAAGTAAGAAAAAGAAAAAATCTAAGAAATAGTTATGTTTTCATTTTTTGATAAAGCAAAAAATACTACAATTAGTATTTATAGAGATATTTTAGATGAAACAGGTGCATTATCGGAAAGGCAAACTATTTATGAAAATTTGGGAGCAAGAATTCAAGAAGATAATGTGCCTAGACGTAGCAGATTGCAAGATTATTTTATCCCAAGAACTTATATTTGGATTGATAAAGAATTAGATATTAGGATTGGTGATGTTGTAAAAGTTGATAATAATGAATATATAGTTGAAGCTATAAGAGTAAGAACCGATTTAGATGGAAAATTTTCATATATAAGATTAACAATAGTATGATAAGATTTGATGTAAAAAGAGAGCCAATAAGAGTAGGTGAAAAGGTTCAGATTGAAGATAGATTTAAAGTAGAACCTTTTCAAAAATTTATAAGAAAAAAGCTAATCGATAGGATATTTTTGTATTTCCAATTGGTTTGTCCAGAAGTTTTAAGAAACATTACCAATCAGCTTGGTTGCGCTACTGGCGCATTACAATTATCTGGTAAGATTTTTTTGGAAGCTAGGGAAGTTGCACGTGTTACTAAATCCCAAAGAGGGATGCCAAACCCTATTTGGGGAAGAAAAAATCCTAAAAATTGGCGTACAAGAATTGCATATGATTACCCTTTGGTTGCAAGTGTTGATACTGCACCAGTTTCTGGAGCTAACCAAGTTAGGAAGTTTGCTGGGTATAAATTTTATCAAACACATTCTGTTGGCGGTTTTATAGAATATAGAAGATGGCGTAGTGATGAACCTGAAGAGAGAGGTCAAGGAATTGATTATAATGTAGCTTTAAAAGAAATTATAGGAAGAAATCTTGTGCCAGTTATGCAAAAGGAATTGGAAAATTTGTTTAGAAAAGTTGCTGAATTAATTAGAAGGGATTTAGCATGATTTATAAAATAGTTGAATACTTGAATTCTTTAGAAGAATCTGATATAATAAATCAAGCATTTGGAAGAAAAATTCATGCTAAAGCATTTTTTTTAGCAATTTCGGATTTATATGAAAGTAATGAAGAAGCTGTTTATGTTGTTCCAGTAGGTGGTGGTTCACCAAATGTTGATAATATAAGATTTTATCCTGGATTTTTAATTGTTGTTTGCCATAGAAGGCCAAGAAATGCTTTTGATGCTTTAAATTTGATTTTGAAAAGATTAAATGCAAATGAAGAAATTATTAATGGAAAGATTTTAGCTTTAGATTCTCAGCCTGAAATAATATCTTCTATTTCAGGCGGTTGTAGATGTTTTGCAATTTCCTTCAAAGCTTTGCTGAAAGATTAAAGGAGGTTTAAAATATGCCAGAAACTAGAAGTTCTAAGTTTTATACATTAGGAATGCCCCTTTTGTATTTTTATCCAGTAGAAGATTTTGATAAATCTGGCGTTGTTGATGCAATGGCATTGGCACGTGCATATAGTGGAATAACTGATACTAATGGAAAGGTTAGAAATGCAAAGAAAGAAGATACAGGGTTAACACCTGAAGAAATTTTAGAAGGTGCATATCTAGGTAATTTAACAGATATGTCTATTGGCGGTGATATTACTGCCCAAGAACATACTGTTAATAAGGATGGTATTAATGTTGTTGACAAAAGGAAAGTTATCCAGAGAAGTATAGAATTAACTTTTAGTTTTGACGAAATTCATAAAGAAAATTTGAAAAAATTCTTTGGTGCATCTGAAATTAGTTATCCTGCGTATGAATATATTACAGCAAAATCTACCAAAGAATCTGGTGGCGATTATGCTGAAGATTATGTTGCTGTAATCAATGATAAAATAACTGGTTATACAGATGCATCTACATTTGAATCTAATTTGGCTGAACTCTTAACAGATAAACTAAATGAACAAGGAAAAATAATTGAATCTTTAAAAGGTGTATTTTATTTCCTAGTAGGAAATGCACTAAAAGATTCACTGGATGATGCTTTAAAGCCTTATTCTAATCGTATTATCTGCGGATATTTTGAATATAATTCCGCAACAGAAAAGATGGAGATAAAAAATTGGCCAGCTGGTATGGATGGAAGTGATTATTCTTATGCTGATACTAATTTAAGCAGCAAAGTTAAAATGTTAGTAGTTGATGAAAATTATAACGGTGGAATTCCAGCAAATAAAGTGATAGGTGATAGAACAAATGCGGAAAAATTTACCGAAACTGCATCTTATGTAAATCCAGCAAGTCAGACTAAATATATTGAGCTTTATGGGACTATATTTAGAAAAGGTATTAAAGTAACAGTAAGTGATGGTTCTACAACTGAAGTTTATTATGATGATACATCTGATAATGGCGGCGGAAATTTTGAATCACCGTTAAAAATAGAAAGTGGTGCAGCTACTTTCTTAGATAGTGGTAGTAAAATAGAATATAAGACAGCTAATTCACCATATAATGCAAAATTAACATTGGTATTTAAGGCTGTTGCAGATGGAACATATTCAGTAACTGTTGAATATTACACAGATGCAAATTATGTACCAAGTGGTAAAGCAGAAGTTACAGGTTATCTTTTAGGTTGGTCAAGTTACTTCTGGACAAAGATTAATTCTACACTTATGACAATGGTTGTTGGCGAAGGAAAGCAGATAATTGAAGGTTGTGCGATGTTGGTATTCAGAACCAAACTCGGAACATCTTTCTATTGGGTAATTCCAAAAGCTTCATTAAGGCCCAATGGAACAATAAACTTTGCAAGTGATGATTGGATGACGGGTGGTTTTGTCTTAGCAATACAGAAATTAGTAGGATACACAATTCCTGAAATAGCAACATCTGTTGATATTTCAGCAGGTGGTTTTATCTCTTACTTTATGCTTTAACATATAAATTTTAAATTTGGGGGTTAAAAATTATGGCGTTGCGAACACCTGATAATTATACCATTAGTGTTCCTAGAGTTTACTTTGCTTGCAAAACAGAAGCTAGTAAAGAAATGCAGGTTGATTGGCTTGCATTAGCCAATGCTATATTTGGAATAACTGACGCCAGTGGAAATGTGAAAAATTCTTATGGCAATATAGTAGGAACTAGGGATGAGATATTAGCAAAAACTTATTTAGGAAATTTAGAAGAAGCAACAGTTGGTGGCGATGTAACTACACTGGAACATTATGCAAGTATAGAAGGAATCAGACAATTGGATAAACAGGTAGTTCTAAGCAGACCTATTACTTATGAATTAACATTATCAGAAGTGGATGAAAAGAATATAAATCGTTTTATTGTAGGTAGTGAAATTGATTTAACAGTTTCCGATTTGAAAGTAACTGGAAAGACTTTTTACGGTTCTGAATCTGAAACTATTTGCGTAGTGACGAAGAAATTAAATGATCCTGCAAAAGCTAAATCTTATATTGAAGCCTTATGGAAGTCAAAAGGCGGAAGCGGAAATCCACCTTGTGCAAATGATCATAGCTATGCATTTATAATTGCTAAGAATCCAGTCGGAAATTGGGCCAATTTAGCTGGTCATATTGCATATGTTGATTGTAATGGTGATTGGGATACTTGGAATCCAAATCAGGATTCTCCACTTTTGTGGAATTTCTTAAAACCAGCAGGTACTGGTGCTACTGCTGATTTTGCAATGAATAAAAAAGTAAAATTGTTGGATGAAATGAAAAATCCAGTATCTGGAAGCAATTGGGCAACTGCCAATATAGAATATATATTCAATTCTTTTGATTGGGTCAAATATGATACAGACGTTTTTGGCTATACAGTAGTAGGAACACCACAGTCAATTATAGCTATGGATGGAGCTGCCGCTATCATTTCTACAACTGATATTGGACATGATTTAGTTCATATAGTTCCAAGATGTAGCTTAATTCCCTCGGGGGATCTGGGTTTTAGCAGCGATTCATGGCTTAATTACACATTAACACTAACAGTTTTAAGAGACGATGAAGCACAATTAAAAGATAGAACTCCTTATGTCGATATTCCTTATGGTTACTTATTTGTTTGCGATTTATCATAATATATGCCTTGCGGGCCATTTTTATGGCGGCTTTTAGCCAACATGAAGGTCGGGCATATAATTAAGGGCCAGTTTTTAGCTGGCCCTTAAAAAATAAAGTTTATCCCTGTGGATGCAGGGATAGAAGTTGAGGTAAAAAATATGGATGAAACTAAAGTTTTATTTCCAGAAGTTAAGATTGGAAAATTTACAATTAAGCCATTTAGTTTTGGCCAATTAATTGATTTGACGCCTTCCTTCGAGCGTATTGCCGAAAGATTAATTTCTTTTGGAATACGTACTGTCGATTTAGATATCACTAACAATATTCCCCTCCTTTTAAAAATCTATCTTGCAAGTTCCGAAGAATTCATTGATATAATCTATCATGCAGTAAACCCTAGGGATGAAAATGGAAACATAAAAGAAATCCATCCCAGAAAGGAAATCTATAATTTGACACCTAAAGAAGGATTTCAATTGATTTTCGCTATTTGGAATGTAAATAAGGATTTGTTGATGGATTTTTTCGGCGCAGGCTTGAAGGAAGAAAGCCAGAAACCGAAGGAAGAAAAGAAGGAAAAGAAAAAGTAGGATTAGGCACAATTTTTCAGGTTTTGATTAGCAATGGCCATCGCTTTAGTGATATAAAATATCAATATTCTATTCCGCAAATTTATCTATTTTTTAATGAGATTACCAAACAGAAGTTGTCTGAGAAACAATTTCTTGCTAATATTTTAAGATTAACTGGATATACCAGCCATGATTTAACAAAAGAAGGTCTTAAAAAGATGGAATCAACTTGGAAAAAAGTTTTTGATTCTCTAGAAATAAAGACAGAAGATATTTCAAAAGAAGTTTTGAAATTGGGTTCTAAGATTAAACTTAAAGTAAAGAGGTGATAAACATTGCCTGCCGTAAGTATTAGCCAAAAAAGGCTGTTCTCAATGGCCTATGCTTATAAGAAAGGAACATTAAGATTATCAGATATACCTAAGAATTTAAGATCAATAATTAAGCGTCTTGCTAGTCAAATGACACTTAGACAATTAAGAGATTTTGCAAAAACTAAAGAAAAAGGATTACCATATCATAAAAGAAGAAGGAAAAGGAGAAGATAATAAATGGACTTAGGTGGCCTAAGATATCTATTTAGATTTGATGCAAAGGGATTAGAACATCTAACTGCTGGTCTAAAAGAACTTGAAGAAGCATTATTGAAATTCGATACTCTATTAGTTGGTCTAGAACGTAAATTTTCCGCTGGTGCATTTTTTAGAACAGATCCCTTCTTAAATGTATCCAAAGCAATTTCCATCATCCTAAATCAAATAGATTCGCTTTATACTAAATCCCAAATATTTACCGAATTAGGAATTTCTGCTGAACCTTTTAGAAAAATAATAAGGTCTTTAGATGAATTTAAAATTAAATTTCAAGAAATATTAAGAAGTGGGCAAACACCCAATTTGGAAAAAGTATTTCAACTTCAAGAAGCCTATGCAAATGTTTTAAAAACACTTGAACAACAAACTAGTAAGTTATTGTCACAGAAAAAAGTTAATACAGAAAATTTAAATTTGGCTAGGCAAAGGATTGAAATGGAGGCTGCATTGAAGGAAACAATTTCTACTTCAATAGATGCAATTGCACGTGGAATGAATGTTTACCAAAATTATAGAAATATAATGAATGCTGTTGTAAGAATTGCCAGAATGCATGGCGTTACCGAATTGGAAGTTATTACAGATTTATTAAAAGAAGCGAATATAGTTAGGCAATTAAAAGATGAAGCACAAAGATTAGCACAAATTCGCCGTCAAGGAATGCTTCCTATAACTGAAAGGATAAATCTATTACAACAGGAAATTTCTTTATTGAATGTTGCCAATCAAATCGAACCAAGGCGATATCAGGCTACATTGTCAATGCGTCGGGCAGAACTTGAGCGATTGAGAAGTACACAAATGTTACGAGAAGCATATCAACAATATTTGACTAGTTTAAGAACTGGTACTAATGCATTAGAAGCACATAATAATTTATTGAATAGAATAAAAGATACAGTTTTACTGACTGGAACTGGAAACCGCAAGTTATTACAGCAATATTTAAATATGACAGAATATGCCAAAGCATTAGTTGCAGAATTGAGTAAATTAAAGAAAGTACGTGCCATAGAATCAGTTTTTGGTGGAACATCTGCATTAGAAAGAACAATAGAATTAACAAATCAGATTTTGGCATTATATGAAAGATTGCCTGCTAGAAGAAAGAAGATTTTACGTACTGCTTTGGAAGAAAACAATCTGAATATAAAAAATATTCAAACTTTAAAAGAAATGGCAGCCATTGATTTGGCTCGTGAGAAAGTTCAAGAAAATCTAATAAAGAATACATCTACTTATATAGCCTTATTAACAGCTGGTATTAATCCTTTAGAGAATTATACTAAATTAATGAATGAAGTCATTGCTTCCGTTAAGGCAGGTGTTCCAGCTCAAAAAGCAATTTCCGATATATTAGCCGCACAACCTAAATTTGTACAATCAGCGGTGCAGAGCGTTGAAAGATTAAATGAATTAAGAAATCAAGGAGTTTTGTCATTAGAACAAGAGGTTAAACTACTTCAAGATCAAATAAAAACACTTGAAGCTGCTGTAAGTTTAACTAAAAAAGAGACTGAACAGTTTGAAATTGAGAATAGATTAGTTGCATTACGTGGTGAATTATTAGAAAAACGAGCTATTGCTGCTGATGTTGCTGAATCTAAAAAATTGACGCAGCTTTTAGATCAAATAGCTGTTACTAACCAAAGAATTCATGGAACTAGATTACACTTGTTAAATTTGAGCAAACAAGATGTTCAGCAACATATTACTAAATTAACGCAACTTGAGCTATTAAATCGCCAAATGGAATCCTTGTTGAACAAATATGTTAAAATGGGCGGTGCTTTAGATGAAACTGTTCCAATTCATGAAGCAATGGCACGATTTATTGGAAAATCAAATGAAGAACTTAGTAAAATATATCAAAGAACTGCTAGATTAAGACCAATTACAGAACCAATATTGAGAGTTTGGCGTGATTTACAGCAGATTTTAGTTAGATCAGGCACAGACCTTAAAAATATGAATGTTGCTGCTAGGGCAATAGCCAAATATATGACTCCACAACAGTTATTAACTTTTTGGACTAATTTAGAAAAAGTTGTAATTATGAATACCGAAGCACTAAAAGGTCAATTTGGCCCTGCAATTGAAACTGTAATGAAACAATTAACACAATTACATGGTGCCTTGGAAACTTATGCTAGGAAATCTAGAGCTATATTAAGAAGAGAAGCGGGTGCACAATTATTGGACTTAATGCGTATGAATTGGTTCGTTCAGTTACGTTTATTCTGGATGGTTTATATGAACTTATTAGATGTTGTAAGTCAGCTTGCTGAATTTCAAAGAAATTTGGCTGCAATTAGGGCCATTGCGCAAGCAAGTGCTACCGATGTAAATAGATTAGCTGAATCATTCCATAATTTAAGTTTGCAGACAGTTTATTCAATTAGAGAATTATCAGAAGTTGGAATTGAAGTTGCCAAGGCAGGTTTTTCTGCCAAAGAAACTATGAAAATAACTGAGACTGCTGCTAAATTGGCAATGGTAACAAAATCTAGTGTAGAAGATGCTGCACATGCAATAATGGTAGTCATTAGGTCTTGGGGATATGCGGCTGATCAAGCTGATGAAGTTGGAGATATTTTGTTTAATGCGATTACAAAAAGTCGATTATCACTTGAAGGATTAAGAACAGCTTTAGGATATGTAGCTGCTGTCGCATCTACAGCGGGTGTATCATTTTTAGAAACTGCTAGTGCAATGGCTGTTTTGGCCAATGCAGGATTGGAAGGTTCTAAAATCGGTGTGTATTTAAGATCATTATTAATGCGTTTGACAGCACCAACTGATAGATTTAAACAAGCTCTAGCAAAAGTTGGGTTAACAGCAGAAGAAGTTGATCCAAGACTACATAGTTTAAATGAAATATTTAAATTAATGCATGAAAGGGCATTTGATGTAGCCGATGCAATAGAAGGCGTTGGTATTAGGGGAAGTACAGCATTTGCCATATTATTGTCTCAATCTAAATATTTACCAATTCTTACTGAATCATTGAGAGTGACTGGTACTGTTACAAATTCACTTTCTCTTTATATGGATAATTTAATTACACAATTAGCATTATTTAAGAATGCTTTTATCGGAATGTCCAGAGCAATATTTGAAGGTATGGAAGCACCGTTGAAAGGTGTGGTTGCTGGACTTACAGAAGTTTTGAAATTAATTTCTTCAGGTAGAGGTAAAATAATAGCAGAATTTGCAGGTATGAGTGGTGCTGTAATTGGGTTATCAGCATTAGTAAGTGTTCTCCTTGGAAAATTTGTAAAATTTATAACAACATTGAAACTTTTAAAGGATACAATGGCATTAGTAAGAGGGGAAATAACACTCCTTAATGTGGTAACTAGAAATTGGCGCTTTCTCCTTACTTTGGCTATTACTGTAATTATAATGATTATTGGTAAAATGAAATTAATGGAAAAAATTACCGAAGGCTTAACGACAGCTACTCAAAGTTTAATAGAAGCGCAACAAAGTTTATTCCAAGCAATTACGGAAGTTGGGAAAGCTGAACTTGTATATAATAATATTACGAAAGCAATGGCAAAATATAAAAAAGGTATGATAGATTTGAATGAATTGAAAAAAGTTGCTATTACGGAACTTTCTAAAATGGGAGAAGGTATGGCATACTATGTTGATCAAATTAAAAAATCGGAAGATCCTTTAAAGGCTATAAGTACTGCAATAGGAGTATTGAGCCTAGTGTTATTTGATTTAAGAGAAAAAGCTGATGCAGCTGAAAAAGCAGTTGAAGAACTTCAGAAGGAATTAAGAGAAAAGCTAAATGAACAATTGAAAAAAACTATCGAAGAAATACAAGTATTAATGCAAATATGGTTACCTTGGAAGAAGGCAATTGAGCCTTCTGATATAGAAGAATTAACTGATAAAATAAATAAATTATCGGAAACTTTAAGAGTATTGGGAGACGATATATCTCCTGTAGTTTTGATGAAACTCAAAGAAATTTTCATATGGATTTTAAAATTGGCCAAAGCTGGAAAATTAACATCTGAAAATATTAGACCACTTATTATTGCTTTGCAACAACTAATCTTATCTGTACCAGAAAATAAACGTGATGCAATTCTGAGATGGTTTAGCAATATGTTAAGATTGCTTGTAAAATGGGGAAGTATATCAAAGAAAGATTTTATAGAAATAGCTAAAGCATTAAGACAATGGGCTGCTTCATTACCAGATAGACAAGCTACAAAATTTCTTTCAGTATTAATGCAATTATGTCGTCAAATGGGTATATTCGAACAAGTATTCGCTACCGCTGGAAAAGAAATGGCAAAAGTTCCAGTTGCGGAGCAATTGAAGAAAGTACGTGAAGAATTAACTAAATTGGAACCATTTGAAGCTTATACTAGAATTAGAATTAGAATGATTAATAGGGAAATTACTGCAATGCGTGAACAGCGTGCTGAATATCAAAGGCAAGTTAATGCATTGAATACATTAATAGGAATGAAGCAAACTTGGATGCGAACGAGCATTCAGGCTAATGAACAGGCTTTTGCTGCCGAAGAAAGAAGATTTATGCGTTGGGAAGGATTAACACAACAGGAAATAAAAACAGCAGAACAAGCCCAACAGTTGATAAATTATGCATATGATAGATACTTTAGAGCGGCAGATTTAAATACTAAGACTTTAGATTATAGGGAAAAAGCTTTAGAAAATTATCGTAAGGCTGCTGAATATGCAAGAAAGGGTGATGTACAAGCTGCTAGGGCTGCATTAGCACAGGCCAATTTCTTCTGGCAAACTAGCGAGCAATATTATGGTTTAACTGAAAGAAATTTACAACGTGCTATTGCAATAGTTCAACGTATTCCAGAAGGATTAAGAACTCCAGAGATGGAAAATTTTGTAGAGTGGTTAAGAGATGAACTTGATGATATTACTGAAAGACGTGCTAGAGATATCGATAGAATTAAAGATGTTGAATCAACAAGTCTTGAAGCACTTATGGCTGAACGTGAAGAATATGAAAAATTAATTGATGCTATTGACAAGAAAATAGAACGTTTGGAAAAATTAAGAAAATCTTTCCAAGATGCATTGGATAATATTTCATTACTTAAATCCGAGTTTGACGCAATTCAGAGAATAAAAGATATATATCCGAAAGTTGATTTTAGAGATTTAAACAAATTAATGAAAATTTTGGAAGATTATATAAAGAAATTACAAAAAGCATTAGAATTACAGAAGCAATTAGGAAAAACAAAGCCAACTACACCGCCAACTGGTATGCAGCTAGGTGGTTTAGTAACTGGATTTGGAACTGGTGATAGAATTCCAGCATTGTTGGAACCTGGTGAATTTGTATTGAAAAAGAAAGTTGTCGAGTCATATGGTTTGAAATTCTTAAATGCTTTGAATAATTTACAATTTCCAAAAGAAATGTTCACACCTTATCAAGGTGGTGGTGAAGTCCAAACAACTGAAGGAATTAAAAGAACTGTAAATCTTAATCTAGTAATTGGAACAGAAACATTTCCAGTAGTAACTTCTGAAGAAGTTGCTAATAAATTGGAAAAATTCTTAACAAGAAAAAGATTAGTTGGGAGAAATGCTTAAAATTTGCCAAAATTCAAGTTTTATGCTATAAATAAGAAATAAAAAAGGGAGGTTTTTTAACATGGCAGCAACAGTAGCAGTAGAAGAATTAAATGGTGCAGAAAGTCCAGGCCCAACTGCAAATGAAATTACAAGTGCCAGATTTTGTACTGCTGACACACATAATCCTGGTTTGAATTATCCAATTCCGATTCCTGATGCAGGTTTTAATTATAGTTACTGGAAAAATCATAGGATAAAATTCACAGGCAGTTTTACAAAAATCAGCAACATTAGATGGTATTGCGATGGTACTATTGGATGGACATTAGGAACTGATGGCGAAGTTCGTGTTGGCGTAAGGGATAGTGGTGATAATGGATGTCCTGATTCCGATTATCAGCAAGCAGATGGAACTGAAGGTACAACAGGTTATCCAATAGAAGACGCTACAAATGGACATGCTTATTATAAAGGTCAAACAGATAAAGTTAAAAATGTGGAGAATTATACTTCTTCTAATCCATTAGTAGTAGATACTACGGATTATACATCAGAAGGACATAGTAAACATGTAGTGCTGCAGTGCCGAGTAGCCAACGACGCTGTCCACGGTCAGATGAGCGCTGAACAGCTTACGTTTATATGGGACGAAATCATTTTGCTGATAGGCATTGGTATTGCTAAATTATTGCCAATTTTTTCTTCAATAATAACATAGCACTATAATAGGACTTGACAAATTGAATGCGGCATGTTATACTTCATCTTGAATTTGGAGATAGAAAGGAGGAATTATGATTTGCCCAAATTGTAATTCAACTAATGTAGTAAAGGATGGAAAAACTGAGCAGGGAAAAAGACGGCTTAGATGTAAAAATTGCTCTTATCGATGGGTCGAAAATGCATCATGTGTTAAGTCACGTTGGACAGATGATAGAATAGAAAAGTTAAAGGAATTGTATTTGGAAAAGAAATTACCTATGGATCAAATTGTAAAAGAACTTAATAAAAGCCGTAAATCAATAGAATTTCAGATTCACAAATTGGGATTGCATCGTGATAGGATAGATAAAAAAATAATCAAAAAGATTTGTCCAATTTGTGGAAAAGAATTTATTGTTGGCGGTAGGAAAGGTAAAAAAGATAAGATTTATTGTTCTATCCAATGTGTTCATATTGCCCAACGGAAAAATACTGGATTTAGAGCTTGGCAAAGGTTTAGAGAACAAGTTTGGAAAAGAGATAATTATCAATGTGTGATCTGTAAAAGAAAAAAGTCAGATGGATACATAATACAGGCACATCATATTCTTCCAAGAAAATGGGTAAAGGCTTCTGAATTTAAGAATGAAGAAAAGTTAAGTGATTGTATAACAGTATGTGTTCAATGTCATAGGGATTTAGAACGGCTAACCAAAGCAGCTATGGAACATAAACCTAACTTCAACATTTGGAACTTGTTAGAAGCACTTATTGATTCTGAAACATTAAATAGAATAAAAAATTCATAATTTCAGTCCCATTCTATAATCCAAGTCGGGTTATTAGAATGGGACGGGTTATTGTCTATAAACAATGGTAAAAATTGATACAATAGAACTTCCAGACTTAATTTGGGTAGATGAATTTGATTATCTATCCATATCTTCTTCCAAAGATAGAACTTTGGGATATAATGCCTTAGTCTGGTCTTCTAAGAATAGATTTCAAAGAAATATTACATTACAAGGTGATGAGAATAAAGCTTGGTTGACAAGAAAACAAGTAAAAGAACTGGAAAAATTAGCTTCTATTCCAGATGCTGTTTTTGATTTTGAATATAATGGAAAGAAATATAAAGTTAGATTCAGACATGAAGATGTTCCAATTGAAGTATATCCAATTTTGCCAAGAACTAATCCAGATGATAAAGATTATTATTATGGAACTATAAGATTACAAGAGGTTGGCTAATGGCTCAGAATTACAATGTAGATTCATTATTACGAGAATTAGAGAATCAAAATTATAATATTAATATATTATTACAAAAATTACTTAATGGAAATTACAATATAGATTCATTATTACAAGAATTAGTAAATAAAGACTATAATATAGACTTATTAATTCAAGAATTAGATTTATCTACATTATTTACTTTAGATTTATTAGTACAACAATTAAATATTTCTTCTGATTATTTGACTAATGCTTTATTTCAAGCCACAAAATCATATTCGTATAATCTTGAAGTTTCATTATTTGATACTAATTATGTCTTTTTTGATGGCATGATATTGCAATTAGTTTGGAATGATGAATTTAATAATTCAGAAATAGACGCAATTAAGCGATTGACTTTAGCGCAAAATTATAATATACAAGAATTTAATGTATGTGAAAAACCAATTACTTTAGAAGCTACAGAAAACCAAGGTTGGTTGACTAGAAAACAAGTGGAAATGCTTTATGAAAAAGCATCAGTTCCAAATAAAACATATCCATTGATATATAATGGAAAGCATTATTTAGTTAGATTTAGATGGGAAGACCCGCCAGTTATTGATGTAACACCTATTTTACCAAGGCCAAATATGGCGGATGATGATTATTATTATGGAACGATAAAATTAATGCAAATATTAAGATAAAATGGAGGTAAAATGAGGAAGACGATAACTATTGGAAAGCATAGATATTACAAAAAAATATGTCCTGTTTGCAATAAGGAGTTTATTACTACACATAAGACTCAAAAATGTTGCAGTAGAACATGTGCTTGGCAATTACGTGAATTGATTCCGTATGTAAGAGATTATTTTTCAAATATTGATTGTGAAAGTAAGGCTTATTGGTTGGGATTTATTTGGGGCGATGGACACATTGAAAATAAACCAACAAATTATAGACTTAATATAAAATTGAGTATGAAAGATTCGGAACATTTGTTAAAATTTGCAAAAGAATTAAATGCTGAAACCCAAATAAGATATTATGCAGGAGAAATATCTATTAATATTTTCAGTAAATCTATAGTTAAAGATTTAGTAAATTTAGGAATGAAAGAACATTGTGTCCCGAAATTAAAAGAGGAGTTAATGCAGCATTTTTGGCGGGGACTATTCGATGCTGATGGATGTATTTCCCATCTTAATAAATTTCATACTCCATATATAAATTTAGCTTGTAATACAAAAGAAATATGTGAAGGATTTGGGAAATTTTTAGGAATAAATAATAATGTTTACAGACAAGGAAAAATCTGGATATTTAATAAATCTATCAGTAGATGTATAGATGATATTTTTAATAAATTATATTCGAACGCTACTATTTATTTAGAAAGAAAATATAATAGATTTGTAAGTTTTATCAAGAAAAATAAATGGTTAAAGAAAGTTTATCAATATGATAAATCAAATAATTTGATACAGATATATCCAACAATGTCTGAAGCAGAAAGACAAACTGGAATACCTGAACCAAATATTTCTAAAGTTTGCAAAGGCGAAAGGAAAACAGCAGGTGGGTATATTTGGAAATATTATTAAATAACAATAGGAGGTTTTGATTATGGCAATATCTAGATCAGATGTAGTATTTACAAAATCGGAAACAATAACAGACTCTAATACAAATGGTGGTAGAAAAAGTTATATAGAAATTCCAAATAGAACTAAATATAACTTATTTCCACGTGTAACTAAACCTGAAAGGGACAATGGAATTACAAGGTATAGGAAGGAATTCATTTGGAATAAAAATGCTGATAATGAAAGTGTTTTTGGTGCTATGATTTACTTACTATTCCCTTCGCCTGCAAATGATAGATTTTATTTAGCTTTGGGAACACAGACTGATGTTCAAGGTGATATAGATGATAGTTATAAATGGTATTCAGGCGGAAAATTGAATGCTGATGTGACTGCTGGTTCACAACAAATCCAAATCTTATTTGAAAGTAATGATGTTTATATTGACAATGATCTTTATATTGCGATTTCTTCGCAGTTTAAAACAAATCAGACAATAGATGATGGTGTTAAGCCATTTGATCCAGTCTATTATAATGGAAGCAAATGGGTAAAGCAATCTGCACCAAGTCCATCCCAAGAAGACAATTATCCTTATGGAACATATCTAGGCAATAATGTGGTTTTCACTTATCATTCTGAAGGTCATATTGAATATATAAAAACTGCTAATGATAAATATGAAAATGAAAGCTTGAGTGGTTCAGGTTCTGGGCCTTATACTGGACAAGATGGTGGAAAATTATTACATCCACCGATAAAAAAACAAACTGTTACCGTCAAATATGCATTTGGTGGCATTGATTATGAAGCTACTGATGATGGTAATGGAAACATCACTGGAACAAATGTTTCAGATGGTAGTATAAATTATGAAACTGGTGAAATTAGTATAACATTTTCCGATACACCAGATTCCACGCCAACAGTTGATTATTACAAAAGATGCTATACTTGGTCTGGTAATGTCTGTACCATAAATCTAGCAGACCAAGTTGCCAATGATTACGATGCAGATAATACTTATTGCGGTGTTTGTTTATCACTTGGCGATATAAAAACAAGTCTTTCAGATGTTACCGTGAATTCTGCAAATGGCAGTTTTGATGAATCAAAAGTTTCATTGGATAATCAGGGAACTGTAGAAGATACATGGACTTTAACTTTTACAGATAGTTCACATTTCACATGTAGTGGTTCACTTGAAGGCAATGTAGGTACAGGAACAATTACGTCTAATTTTTCACCGACAAATACCAATACATCTAAACCATATTTTACAATAGATTCTACTGCTTGGTCTGGAAGTTTTGAGGCTAATGATAAAGTTATATTCAAAACGCATCCTTCAGCTAAAGGAATTTGGTTGAAAGAAGTTGTACCAGCAGGTTCAGACGCATATAGTAATAATGGTATTTTGATGGAAGTTTATATTGAATAAATTTGATTGGGAGGATTAGAATTGAGTTGGTTATCCGATTGGCAATATAGAAAAAAGATTACCATTCAAGGCCAATCTGGTGCTGGAACTGACTATCAAGTACTACTAAAAGTAGGTGAAAGTTCTGGCGCTTCAGGATATGATTTTCATGTGGAAGGCCATTCATCGAACTTCCCTTCCGATAAAAATCAATCTGGTGATTTAAGATTTACTAAAAGCGATGGTACTACTTTATTAAATTTCTGGGTAGAAAAAGTAGAAGGAACAAGTCCTAATCGTGTAGCGTATTGTTGGGTAAAAGTTGCTGATAATTTGGATAACAATGTAGATATTTATTGTTACTATGGTAATTCTAATGCAGATAATATGAGTAATGGTGATGATACTTTCATTTTCTTTGACGATTTTGAAGGTTCTTCACTTGATTTGAATAAATGGGAAGAAGATCCAAGCGGCAATGGAAGCTATTCTATCTCAAATAGTAAATTACACATGACATTACCATCGCCAGATGCTGATTGGGTTGGTTATTGGATTAGAAGCAAAAATAGTTTTCCAAATAATTCATTAATAAAATATTATGGCAATCAATCTGTTCATCCAAATACAAGCACAGGTGTTACTGCTTGGAATGGATTTTATGCTAGAGAAGCTGATCAATATGAATGGTTAATAAGGTTTATCGGTGATGGGCAAAAGACAAATGATAGGGAAAATGTGGTCGATGAATATGAAGGTCATGGCGATCCAGCTAACAGATACGTTGTTAATAATAACGATTATAATGAACAAAATCTTGAATTAGAATTATGGGTAGGAAATACGAATAAAAAGGCATGGGTTAATGGAAATTTATGGTGGGAAGAAGACCATAGTGATTCTTGCTTCAATAATCTTGTTGCTAAAATAGCTAGCGGAATTCATGCTGATGCCGCATCAGCTTGCGAGATTAATATAGATTATGTTTTTGCAAGGAAATGCATTTTTCCAGAACCTTTATTTAGTTCAGTAGGAAATGAAGAAGAAATTGGAATTGAATATGAAACGTATTCTTATAATTATCAGGCCGATTCATTTATAATTCGTTGCATTGATTCAAGTTTGCCATTAGATTCTTTGCTTTATCCCTTCCAAAGAAAATTAACAAGAAGATCTGATGGTTCTTTTATTGCAGTTTATCATAAAGAAATTAGCAATGTTTGTCAAATTTTCTTGGCTTCATCTAATGATAATGGTATTACTTGGTCTTCTACTCAAATAACAAATAGTTCTTATAATCAAAAATATCCAGCAGTAATAGTGGATGCGGAAGATGATATTCATTTAGTATGGCTATCACAAGTTGATTCTGATGCTTATAAAATTGTATATAAATGTCAATTGAATGGGCAATGGCAAGATGCGGAAATTATTGGAGATGCTGTTGAAAATTCAGCACCGACAATTGCTTTTTCTAATGAAAATGATAATATAATTTATGTAAGTTGGCATGGTGGTCTCGGCGATAAGATTTCTATAAGAAAAAAAATAAATGGTTCTTGGCAATCACCGCATGAGTTTTCAGCAGGAATTGAACAATTATTTCCGTGTATTACAGTTGATAATGATGGGAAATATCATTTAATTTGGTCTATAAGAGAAGCGGAAGACCAACCTTATCAAATAGTCTATTCAAATGAAAATAGATTTCCAGATAGAGATGTACTTGCAGAATCAGAAGGAAATAATTATCCCATAATTTTAATTGATTTGAGTAATAACATATATGTTTATTGGCGTGATAAAGGATATGGTAATAATCCTAATTATTATAATATAGTTTATAGGAAAAATGATGGTAGTGGATGGACTGATATTCAAAACGTTTCAGATGAAGATCATAATCAATTAGCACCTTCTATTTCTGCTACAATTCAAAATGATGTTTATGCAATTTGGTCTGGACTTGGATGGCAAAATAATCCGTCATCTTATAATATTCAGTATAAAAAGTTTAACCAATCAATCCAATCAATAACCGATGAAAACAGACATCAATGGTTTCCTAATGCTATTTATTCATTATATCCAAAGATATATGGAACATATACTAATGTCCCAAAACAAGGGTTTGGTTTTATTTGGATAGACGATATATATCTGAAATTTTATAATTTTAATTTAGATTGGCAATCGGCAATTTGGAAACATTATTCTGTTGATATTTTATTAGTAAATAAAACAACTAATTTATTAGA
>Ga0190286_1000357_pt1 | contig 19716 bp, 17 predicted proteins | sample 48691834_MG_FD_183241 | JGI IMG/M metagenome (GOLD analysis project Ga0190286, IMG submission 183241) | Hydrothermal vent microbial mat bacterial communities from Southern Trench, Guaymas Basin, Mexico - 4869-18-3-4_MG | ecosystem: Environmental > Aquatic > Marine > Hydrothermal vents >... | reverse complement strand
GAAGGTATGAAACTCTTACCACAGAAAGGACATATAATTTCTTTGTTTATATCATCAATCTCTAAAATTTCCCTACAATATGGACAGAAGATTACGTGAAGTTTTGAACTAAAAGAGGCTACTCTAAAAGATGGGAAAAGAGGAATTTCGCTATTGCATCTTAGGCATTTAATCTTCCTAATCCAAAATATGTACATCACATCCGCTTCTCCAGAGCATTTAGGGCATATGGTCCTATAATACTTCATAATCTTAGGTGAAACTACTCTCTCAAGTCTTTTGAACTCGGTCTTAAGTTTCTCTATATTTATTGGCTCTATTTCCTTCTTGGTTATGAACCATGCCACTGGATGAATGTCTACCCCTATAACCTTGCATCCCAGTTTTAAGGCCTCAACGATTGTGGTTCCACCACCCATAAATGGATCTAATATTATTTTTCCATCTAAGTTTGTTTTACTATAGAATTTTCTCCATAAGTCTTCTTCAGAAATTTCTTTTGATAAGAAAGTGGTTAAGATTATCATTCTAAATATGCTTCCAAGTCTTCTAGCCCACCATTTGTGTATCTGATATATAGGCTTCTTTGCATTAGCCTCCTTGAGGGCAATTTCATTAAGTCGCTCTATTGGGAAGTCTTTCTCAATGTAGTTCATATTCTCACCTCAATTAACGGGACCATACACTCCATGAGTGAAAGACCACCGTGTGATATTACGCTTCTATATCCTGATATAGGCCAGAAATATCTACCCTTAACATAACAATATTCATCATCCATAAATACACAACTTTTCTCTTCAGGCATATTTCTAAGTCTTTTAAGCTTAGATTTTTCTATCTCCTCAAGTTTAATAAAACGACTTTTTCCAAATATGCTCTTTAAAAATTTCATAATATCTCTGGATATGGGCCATATCTCATCCACCATAATATAACCATGATCGGAAGTGATAGTTAAGACACAGCTTTCAACTATACTATCCAAAGCCTTAAATATAGCATCCCTAGTCTTCTCATAAGCCTCTGGTGGCTTCACTATCTTACCAGCATGATGTAGTATCTCGTCAGGATAGGAGATCCATATAGTGATAGTGGGGTCGATGTGAGATGGCACTTCCCCATGTTTAATCTCAATATATCTTCCAGTAAACAATCCCCTGAAGGTTGAAGTGTTTGAGGGGAGGGCTGAGAAGCTATAGGAATATCTTAACACTTTGTAACCTCTCCTCTCCAAATCACGGATCAGTAGATTTCCCTCTCTAACACTCATGCCATCCACTATCATTAAAGGAGGCTGAAACTTGCGTGGGACTCTACGCACTCTATCGTACAGATACCGATATACTTCGAAAAAGACTCTGATAAGATCATACTCGAAGTTAGATGCTATGACCTCCCTCCTAAAATACTCTCTAAGATCATCGGAGGGTTCCCATATCTTTGTGATGATTTTCCATGTTGTATCTATAGGATCTTCACTTTCAACCAGAAGTTTAACATAAGATGAGATCACAACTGCTCACCCTTAACTGTGGCTTTTACCCGGCTGCCTCTAGGTAATGTGACCTCCTCCGCCAGCTTATCAATAAGACGAATCAAGTCTCTTTTATCTATAGATTTCTCGATTTTCAACTCAAGCTCCACCCTTGGAAGAGAGCTTCCCTCCACCTGAAGTCCTTTCAGAAACCTAAGAAAGGCCTCCATGTTCTCAAAGTTCATATCTTTAAATACTATCTTAATTTCACCTACTCTACTCTCCTCTGATATTTTTCGCTCCAACTCAACTGAGAGAGTATACAATGTCTCGAACTCTCCTATTTCAATAAGCTTTGGCAGTTTAACAACCTCTTCAATAGTTGTAACTTCCTCGACAGGTAGCTGCTCACCTTCTTCTATAGTTATACTTATACCAGTCCCTAATTCTATAGGTCTCTCCTCTTCTACGCTAATAACTTCTTCAGGTTGATAGTATTCTCTAAGCCATATAGTTTTCCCTGAGATTATCACTTCGCCTTCTCTCTCCAATGAATTAATAGCATCTTTAAGCATCCTATCATCTAAAAGGATTGGCTTATCTAGAGCTATCTTAAAGTCGTAAAGCATATCATCGATGTTTACTCCACCTTCTTTCTCCTTTAGATAATCTAATACTTCTTTTTTCATGGTTTCAATATCAAAGTGCTCCCTAACCACTTTACGAATGCTCGATAGAGCACATGGCACAAGTCTATAACTTATCTCATTTGGTTTAAACTCTGTAACTTTAACCCAGTATCCATATATGTCGGATAGTTTACTCCTTAAATGACTATCATCTTTATCTTTAAGCCTCCTTATAAGCCTCTTATTCTCAACAGAAGCTTTCTCCATATATTCATCGCATAGATTGATTCTCTCAGCAACTATTAGTAGATCCTCATCTCTAACTAGGTCGCCTGCCTCTGGTTTGGGGACATAGACTATGAGGGTATTCGAGTAATCCCTATCCTCATAGAGCTTTAGGAGCTCCCCCTCATTCAGACTTTTAAGAGACACCACAATCTTAATCCTATCGTCATCTGGTATGTCATCGCTAAAATCATGATTTGGATGATAAACATAGTAAAAGCGATCTCTCTTCAACTTCTCCTTTAAAACGGTCAAGGCTCCATCGATTCTCCCCTGCTTAATATGGCTTAGAGCCATATTCTGTATGAGCGCTACAGGGTTCGCCTCCAAACCTATTATATATTTACCATCACGAGGCCAAACATGAGGAGCCACATTAGGCAAGCCTTCGAGAACAACATCTACATCGTTTACATTCAGATTAGGTCTTAAGACGCCTAGAATAACATCATCTCTTGACGCCCCAGTTTTTCCCTCCTCCCCAAAAGAATACAGCAAAATAACATTAAGAATCCTTCTAGTTAATGAATCACCTATAGATTCCGCATCCTTTTTAGCATTCTCCACAAGCAACCTTCCAAGAGAGAGCAACTCCTCCTCATCCATATCCACATCAGAGGAAAGAAGTAAATCCACCTTTTCATACATCTTACTTAGAACAGATGAAAGCAAGTATAATACTCCTCTAGTATTCTGATAGTTTGGAGAACTACTATATCTTGTAAGTAGGGTATCCATAAGCTCAGGATGTATAGGATAATACTCAACCATCTTCATCTTATATCTGGAAGGTTCAGGGATCTCAAGTTCAGATCTGCGATAATGCTCAACATAACTTTCAGCAACCTTAGACACAGCCTCAGGATTCAAAATCCCATCTATCAACCTAAACAGAACCACCTTTGGTCTATCCCTTGAGAGGGTCAAGTTAACACGGTAGGGTCCTACCCTCCCAGTTCTAGCGGTTATCTCAGGAACCTCCCCGTAGAGGGCACAGAATACGATGAGATTGGATTTCTCCTCACATGAAACCTCAGCCAAGACCTGCAGGAAATTCAGATTAGAGTCCTTATCATCAACACTCCTATACCAGCTCTCAAGCTCATCTATGATGATGATCACCAAATCCTTATCTTTCAAAGCCTCCTTAAGGAGACTAGCCCCAGGATAGGTCCTAACCTTCTCTATCAGATCCTCTCTTCCAAGCCCTTTAAAGATGGGTTCCCACAAATACTCAGGGGGGTAGTCCATAAGTTGTATAGCTAAGACTGTAGAGCTATCAGGTAACTTTAGAGATAAGCTATTTCTCTTCAGCCATTCCTTCCCCTTATCAGGATTTTTAAATAAATGATATAGAAGCAGAAGAATGTGACTTTTTCCAGTGCCATAGCCACCCATTATCTCAAAGAAGCCCTGAGTACGTTTACCCTTTATTCTCTGATCTAAGGCCTCGATCAAGTTCTTTATCTCAGTTATTGGATAGGTTATGTTGAAGATATAATCTGCATCTGCTTCCCTTCCACCCTCAAATAAACCCCTTAAATTAATCCAACCCGTAATCTCTCCTCGAATAACCTCTTCTCTTAACCTAACAAAGTCAGATATCTTCATACTTCCACCCTCCAGAAGATATGGATCCTACCCGAGTTCTTGTACCTCACATCCTCCCTCGTCAGCGCCAAATGCATCAAGGCCCTTAGAGCGGTCTTATGGGTAATACCAAGCTTCAACGCAACCTCATTCGGCGTTACAGGCCCACTAGAAAGCATTCTATAGATCTCCTCCTCATACTTATCTGGCATACATATTAAAATCTCTGGTACGATATATAAGACTTATCTGCTCTATCTAGCCTCTCCTCATAGCTTTCTAAAAAGTAGTGGGGATATCTCCGATGGAAATAAGCTTTTTAAATCCTCTATTGGGTTGAGAAAAGTGATGTCTGAGTTAAGACTAGGCTTGAAGATCCGAATGATCTCTGATTTCGGTGAGCACTACATCAGAAAGCACTTACATCATGTGGATGTAAGAAGGTTGTGTGAGGATTGGTGGGAGGCCCTCAAGTTCTTCTTCTCCAGGGTGTTCTATCAGGGCAGGAGAGATGATATCTCACAAAGGGTTGAGAAGGTAGTCAGAGAAGTATTAAGTGAGTACTTCGACGACCCATTGAAGAGGGATCATGAGTTCGATCGATTGATGTCTCAGAATTGGGAAGAGGTGAGAGCTAGTCTTGGGGAGAAGATAGGTAAGGGAAAGGTTGGACGCAGAAGAGACATAGAAATGACCATAGAGACTCTCAAATTCATCTCACGCCTTCCAGGAAGGAATATCGTGAGGTACTCGATGGCGGAGATAGAGGCTGGAAGGCTAGGGGAGCATTGGTTCGAACTCCAAGGAATAAAGTCGGTGGGTGAGAAGACCTCCTCCCTCTACCTCAGGGATCTCGTCGTCATCATGAGGCTGGAGGGGGAGATATCCGAGGAAGATGAGGAGTATCTCCAACCCCTTGACACATGGGTTATGAGAGTGTGCGAAGAGCTTGGACTTATCGAGAAGAAGCCAGAAACAAGGAAGGATAGAACAGAATTAAGAAGAAGAATTGTAGAGACCTGCCGTGAGATAGACGTTTCTCCTATCAAGTTCAACATGGGCGCCTGGTATATGGCAACTAACGCTCTATATCTCCTCTTAGATAGGCTATGACCCCTCAATTAGAACCCAAGTCCATTTGTGGGCTTTCCATCTCCCCTCCTTGGTGAGCATAGGCCATGATATTCCTCGGCTGTGTAAATCCGTAATGCGCCCTCTCCTTGAGGCATGAAATCCTGCTCTGGGCTTGTCGATGCCTGCTCGTCGTCGTATCTCTGCGAAGATTGCTGAGAGGCCTCTCAGGCTGATTCTTGGTCCTCTTTTACCCCTGATGAATAAGGCTTCTGGACAGCTTGTCTGCGCTTTCGTTTCCTAATCCAAGCTTCGAGAGCCCTCTGGGTCTCGGGATCTTGGGCTCTCCAAACGACTCTGCCCCTTGAGGGTTTTGACCCTTAGGTATGGTGGTTGGTAGTCGCTTATGTTGAGGTTCCTGATCTCGCCCCTCCTCAGCCCTAAGCAGTTCTCAAGCCTTATGAGAGTCTGGACTCCCTGAAGTAGGGGTGCACTCTTTTGATTTCTTCCTCGACTTTCAATTTCTGTTTTCTTTGATATTCTATCCATAGATGAAAGTGTGGGCCTCTCTTGAATATGTAGAGTCCTTTCTTGATTCGATACTCGGGATTGAGATATGGGGGAGAGTCGTGAAAGACTGGGTATCCAGAGCTCCCTGACTGTTCCCTCTAGGCCTTCTAGGGGCTTTATGGATTTGACGAAGCCGATCTCCACGACGATTAGGGTTTCATATTCGTCTGTTTTCACCCGAATTAGGCCTAGGTCTCCTCTGAATCCCTCATACCAGGGCTCGCAGGTCACCTTCAGCCTCTGGTCTTTTAGGATCTCCTCCCTGAATGTGCGGTAGAGAAATCTTGCCATATAGTGGAAATCTTCCTCAGAGTGGAAAGCTTGTGGATGCATGTATTGGATTAGTCTTTCCTCTTCCTCTGTCGGTGGAGGAAGCTTGGGGAGTGCTCCTCTCTAAGGTCAATATCCCCGCCTGAAGGGCTCTGTGAAGTAGTAGGATATTGGTGCGATAGTCTGGATCCCAGTTCGGATTGACAGCTAATAGTGTCATTAGCTGTCTTTCGGTGAGCTGGATGATCATTCCTCTTCTGTCTCCTTGAAGAAGGGGTGGGCCTTGCTGAATGCCTCAATTGCATCGGAGTGGTCTAGGCGTATGTAGCGTTTCACTATTTCGGGTGTGATGCCTGTGTATTTGCTGAGGAGCTTCTCGGAGACGCCTTCCCTGTGGGCTATTGTGATGCCTCCTCTTCGATGTGCATGCCATCCGGCTCTGGGTTTGTCTATGCCCGCCTCCTCCCTTATCCTCTTTATGATGTCTGAGAGGCCTTTTAGGCTGAGCCTCCTGGCTTTATGGCCTCGGCCTGTTATGAATAGGGCTGGGCACTTGACCCTGAGTCGTCGTCTGAGCTTGAGGTATTCGTCTAGGAGGTTGCAGGTTTTGGGGTCGAGTATGCGCTGGGTGTATTCGCTTCTCTTCGCAGGGTTTCTGACTAGGATGAATGGGCGCTGGTAGTCTTCGAGGTTGAGCCTCATTATCTCTATGCGCCTTAGCATCGTGACGGCGCTGAGCCTTATGAGAATTCGGTTCCTAAGCCTCAGCAATTCTCCGTATCGGCCTTGGAAGCCGACTATCCTCTCAGCCGCCTCCTCAAGTCTTCGGGTTTCGTCTATTGTGAAGTAGGGTTGGTAGGGGGCTTCCTTCTTAGGGAGATCCTCTGGGGTGAGGGGCCATGGCCATCCCATCCTGTCCCATATGATCTTCAGAAACCTGTAGTAGTTGTGGATGGTCGTCCCGGAGCAGCCCATACGTCTCTTATAGGCTAGGAATCTTCTCAAATCATCTGCATCATAGGCCTCCCTGGGGCCGACGAGCTCCAGGAACTGCCTGAAGCATCCCAGAACGTTCGTGATGGTTGTCTCCTTTAAGCCCTTGGCTTCCATCCTCATCCGTGCTCTAGCTAAAATCTCATCGATTTTTTCCCTATTCGGATTAAAGCCCTTAAATTTATTTAATCTCCTAGCCCCCTCTGCAGCCCTCTCAGCCATGATCTCATAGATAAATCCAAAGGGTTCTGCTCAAAATGATGTATTTTGAGCAGTGTTTTTCGGTGGGGATGTTATAGGAGGGGTCTGTGGAAAAAGTCCTTTTAGGGCTTCTTTTGAGTGGAGAGGCTGGAATTCGGCTTCTATGTGGAGGTTTAGTCGCTGAAGTCTCGTCTTCGTTGATTACCAGCGGCTGGTAAAGCTGTGAGGGGGTTATTTAGAGCTTCTCTGAGGCGGAGAGACTTGTTTTGGGGTTCTTGGAGTCGGGTGTTTAGGGTTCGTCGTCTGGCCAGGTGAGGCTCCAGGCTGCGAGGAGTAGCCAGAGGATGAGCTTCAGGAGGAGGAGCCGTGCTACTGGGCCTATGCCCTACAGAGAAATGGCTCCTGGTAAACCGAGTTTACCGAGTTTACATATTTCTCTGTGGGATGGGGAGGGACAGCAGCCTGATCAGGGTGAAGTTGAGCACGAAGGAGATGCTCCGGCGGCTGGGCAAGATGGGCGATAGCTACGATGCCGTAATCCGTAGGCTGCTGGCCCAGGCTGAGAAGGGAGGTGGAGAGGCCTCCATTCCCGAGGAGGTTCTCAGCTTCCTTGAGGAGGTGGCCGAGGCCAGCGATGGAGTCATCGTCGACGTCGGCGACGCCCTCAGCAGGCTGATAGCCAAGCTGGGCGTCATCCTCGGCTACCGGGGTGAGGGCTTCACAGACTGGGGCGTCAGGGAGGTGGCAAAGGCCAAGATAGTCACCTTCCTCGGAAGCGACGACCCGCTGACGTTAAAGACGGCCATACTGACCCACACCCTAAACAGCCTCATCGAGGAGGAGGGAATCAAGGAGCTAATCCCCCTCATGGATGAGATCCTCTACACCCTCGCTCAGGCCAAGCTTAGGAGGTCGAGGAGCCGTGAGGCTTAGAGGCTTGATGCCCGTCGCCGCCACCCTGGCTGCGCTCCTCCTCATCGCAGCCATCACAGCGCCCCCAGACGCCGTGCCAGAGGAGGCTGCATCCCTCCTGGAGCCCCTCAGGGCGATGCTCCTCTCAACGAACATCACCCCTCAAATACTCGCCACTACGGTCATACCAGGATTCTACGCCCTAGCCATGGCTCTATGGCTCATCGCAACTCCAGGTGAGATTCAATCCCACCAGGTCGTGGATGCCGACTCGGATAGGGGTCTGGAGATACGTCTGAGGGATGTCGAGGAGAGGCTCAATCAGCTTGAGAGTGGCATCTATGCCCATGGGCATAGACATGGGGGTGAGGCCTCGGCTCTGAGGAGCGTCATAAAGGGGGTTAGGGATATGGAGGATGTATTCAGACTCTTCGAGGCCATAGACAGGGGAGAGATGAAGCTGGCAGAGCCTCCCCAGACGACTCTGCAGGCATCTATCTCAAAGCCGCAGACGGAGGCTATGGCCGTTAAACAGGCGACACCCATAGCTACACCGCAGGCCGTCTCCAGGAATGCGGAGCTCGTCTTCAACATCCTGGAGGCCTTCGCCAAGGGCAGGGCTGGAGGGACTGCAAGATGAGGTGCCCCCTTCTCCTGCTTCCCCTCCTACTATGCCTCACGGCTGCGATCCCTCCAGCCCAAGCCCAGGGCCCCAGATACGAGACCAGGATAAGGCTGAACCTCTACGCTCCGGCCATCGTCAAACTGGAGTATGAATACACCAGGAACATCACAGTCGGCGACGTCAGCAGCCTCGGCCCCAGCCTCTACGAGGTGAGGCATAGCCCGGAATACTTCCAGTTCAGCACCGAGGATATAGACCAGTTCACCTGGACCCTTGAACTCCAGTATGGTGTTAGGATGCGTCAGGTGATGAGGCTGACGATCTTCAGCGGCTCCATGCCGCCGAACACGATTGAGATTCCGGTTGAGGCTCAGGAGCTCGTCATCAACTTCGAGGTCATGGTTCAGCCTGAGCCACGCTACCCGACATCGGATGAGATAGCGGAGCGCCTCATGAGCCACTTGATGGGAACCCTGGAGGAGTATCACGGCGAGAATCAGCGAATCTTCAGGGTGCTCAACAGAACCATCGCCTTCTACGGAGCCCTCGCAGCCCTAAACGTCGTCGCCATCGTCGCCGTCGTAGCCCTACTCTACAAACAGATGGAGAGAGGTGGGTAAAAGTGAGGCTGCCCCTAACCCCTCTGGAGGCTCTGCCCCTCATCCTCACGGCTGTGCTGGCTACAGCGCTCCTCCTCTTCATGGCTGGATGGATCCTCAGCCGAATAAGGCCTCCAACCTCAGAGCCGGTCATAGGCCATTACAGGTTCATACTCAAGGGCAGCGGCCTCACCGTCGAGGGCATAACAACAACTGCCAGGAGCGCAGCCCATCCACAGATGCTCTCAAGGCTTGGAGAGGCAGCTGAGAAGCTGAGAGGACTGCTGAGCAGCCTACACCTATACGCCGTAAGGGATGGCCGTCGAAGGATACTCATCATCGCTGATAGACCAGTTGAGACGGCTGAATACAGCGACTCTGAGAGGGAGCCCCGATTCGTATTCCCCCACGGATGGATCAGCTACCGCAACGTCTACGGATACGGAGTCGAGGTCACACCGGAGACCCATCCCGAGTTCTTCAGATTCTTCAGCGGCGACTGGGATGGAGCCCTATTCATATACCCTGAGAACATCAGAACCGGAGAGCAGCGGAATCCAGGCGTCCTCAGGAAGGCTGAGGAGCTGACGCAGACCCTCCTGCTGGTGAAGCAGGCAGCCCTGGCTGTGGAGAGGGCTCAAGCCCTCGAAGACGTGCTAAGCGTCAAGGATAAGGTCATCAGGCAACTGGAGGGAGACGTAGCCTATGCTGTAGACCAGTATCACCTGGCTCAGAGGCGCAGCCTCCTCTCAACACCCTTCGCATCCGAGGCCGAGCTCCCGCAGAGAAGAGGCCTGCTACCTAGGATGACGAAGTGGAGGATCCTCAGCATCCTCGCCATCGCAGCCTTAAGCTGGTGGTGGCTGCCGAAGCATTCGACTCTCAGTCCAAACGCAGCTCTCATCTTCGGAGCTGCGGCCACCTACCTATTCTGGCTCATCTGGGATAGAGGCCTAAGGGAGGTGTTCACTCGTTGAGCCTCAGCGAAGACCTATTGGACGCCCTTAGAGACCGGATAGAGGCATGTGAGAAGCGTTTAGATGAGCTGGATGAGCGCCGTGAAAACCTGAAGCAGACCCACGACGAGGTTAGGAAGCTGCTATACGCTGAGTGGAAACCCGACGGCTTCAACCCCGACGACCCAAAGACCTATCCGCCATGCCTCAGAGACCAGAGGCATACCCTAAACCTCCTAGACAAGCTCAACGAGGGTGTGGGATACGCCTTGAAGCTCGTCATAAAGCATAGGTATCCACAGAATCAGCAGGAGCCCCCTCCACCCCCTCAGCCCACATCGCAGCCTCAGCAGCCAATTGTCATCCAGACAGGGCAGCAGCAGGAGGGGGGAGGGCCAAGGGTGCGAAGCTGGTGGACGGGATTCTGGGAGGTCCGCCTGGAGAAGATGAGGCTACAATATCTCAGGGAGATGGCTGAAAGGGAGGCTCCTAAGGCCGTCACGCCGAGAGTCGTCAGAGATCCCATCGAAGTGGGAAACGAGCTATTGGCGTCGCTGCATGAGACTAAGAAGTTCCTATGCGACTGCTACCTCGTATGGCCTGTTCATCGGACAGCGGCCTTCGCATTAAACGTCCACGAGGCCCTTAGGGACAGGCTGACGAGGCTGCTGTCAACCATAGAATCCTTCTGCTACGCAGCCCTCGACCTGGAGGAAGACGAGATAAACAGGCAGCTCCTACAGCAGATAGGATTCTTCACAAGGGTGCTGGAAGCCCAGGCTCAGGCTCCAGTCACCATCCAAGAGATCACCAGGCCATACGTGGGTCCCAGGGGCGTCCGTGACCTCGACTTCGAACCCCCATTCAGCAGGCGTAAAGGAGGTGGACAGCCATGAGCATGGCCAGGCAATTCCTCTACGTCGACCCAAAAGAGCTCCAAGGCCAGATGTATCTCAGTCATGGAAATCACATACTCGTGATCGGTGCGACTGGAAGTGGGAAAACCGCCTCGCTCCTCAAAATCACTTACAATCTCTGGAAGGTGGGGGAGACAATCATCTGGCGTGACGACGCCAACCTTGAGTTCCTCAGCTTCCTCCCCTACATCGACTGCAAGCTCTACCTCCCCGAGGGCTGCGACCTCCACCTAGAGAAGGTCCTAGCCCCCTCCATGGTGAAGCGTGTCGAGAAGGTTCACTACGACTGGCATAGGCCTGGAGACCTGATGCCCACCTTCGACAACGAGAGGCTCAACATCCTACTCTTCGACCTCTTCACCATCGACTTGGAGACCAGCGTAAGGTTCTGGACCCAATTCTTCTGGGAGCTCTACAGGTATAAGCGACAGGAGATCAAGGAGCCGTGGAGCCTCGTCATCGACGAGCTAAACGACTTGGCTCCCGGCAAGGCTCGGGGAACATTCGCAGGGCAGCTAAGGCTCAGCAGCCACATATACCATAGCCTCAAGAAGTTCCGGAAGATGAATCTCCGTTTAGTGGCCTCTACGCATAACTTCAACGACCTCCACGCCCCCCTCAGAGGCCAGTTCAATTATTATCTCCTCAAGCGGATGCGCAGGGAGCATGTCCCTGGGAGATTCGTGAATTACGCCCATGTCATCGAGAGGATGAATGTCCGCCACGCCATACTGGTTGACCGATACGGAAACTTCCAGTTCATCCATCCCTGGACCGAGGAGACCAGGTGGCATGAGGATTTGGAGAAGCTGATCACCCTCAAGCCTCAGCGGTGGAAGATACCGTGGAGCGGGGAGGTCAGGGAAGAGGAGGAAGACGAGAAGGGTAGGAAGGGAGTATGGAAGAAGAGGGCTCTGCTTCTGCTGAGGCTGCTGGATGAGCTCGATGTGGCCAGGGTAGACTACAACTTCATACGCAGACTCTTCAACCTCGCACCCGGATACAGTTGCACGCTCTCCCAGATGGTCAGGGAAATCCCAGACGAAGAGGTGGCCGAAGCCTTGAAGCTGCTAGACGTGGAGGCCGAAGAATGAGAGACTTCGTAGAGCTATTGAAGAGGCTGAAGGGTAAACGGGTGAGAATCCACTTCTACATCCCAGCCGAGGCCGCCTCCGTTACTGAGGAGGGAGTGATGGCTCATCTAGCGAGGATCATCGACGTCGAGGGAACCATCCTCAAAATGGACAATAGAGGGGAGCCCGCTGAGAGGGAGGTTGGAGCTCTGGAGACATATCTCAACTTGGAGGCCGTAGTCATCTGGGCCGTGGAGCTCGTCGGTGAAGACTATCAGCCGAGGGAGGATGAAGCCGACTCATAGCCTCCACAGCCTCCGAGGGTCTCTATATTTCTCTATTGAGTGGTAGCTTGAATGGGAAGTCTCCCTCCGGCCTGGTTACAACCATCCAGGTCAGGCCTGAGACCCGTGATAGATTGAAGGATTTGGGGAAAAAGGGAGAGACCTACGACGAGATCATCAACCGCCTCATAGACTTCTGGCTGGAGATGTCTCCGAAGCATAAGGTCGTCCACCTCCGCTCACCGAGGTGATCAGATGAACCTCTATGAGATGCTGGAGGAGGCAGCCAAGAGGCTGTCAGAGATCCGGAGACAGGGGTTACCAGAACCTGAGGAGACCGGGGCGTTCGCCCTAGCCCTCGACGACATCTTCGAAGAAGTCGTCTTCTTCAGCAGCCATGAGGAGAATCCCGACAGGTTAGCCCTCGTCTGGATGCCACGCGACGACAACGTAGCCATAGCCGAGATCGACCTCAAAGAGACCCTATGCCGGAGAATAAAGATCCTCAACATCTGGGCCCTCCTCGACGAGCTCATCGCCCCAGTTCCCATCGGAGGTGAGCAGGATGCCTGAGGAGGAGAAGCCAAAAACCATGCTGGAGGAGTGGAGGGCCAGGCAGCGCCGAAGAGGATCCCAATCCCAGAGAAGCCTCACCCTCAAGGATGTGGAGAAGGAGCTGGGAGACCACCTCCACCTCGTGGAGATAGAGGAGTTCCCCGAGGGCTTCAAGGTGAGCCGCCGGCGCTACCTCAGCCACGAAGAGTTCCAGGAGATACACAGCATCGTGAAGCGCCTCGGAGGAAGCTACAGAGTCAAAGAGAAGGACTGGCTGATACCCAAGGCGAAGCCCGAGAATAAGGAAGAGTTCGGAGTCCGATTCGAGATGGCTCCCATAGACGCCCTGACGCCCCCCGAGCGGAGCATAAGGTTCGGCGAGGACGAGGAGCTGGATGAACTGGTCGAGAGCATAAGGAGGCATGGCATCCTGCAGCCAATCCTCGTGAGGCCCAGAGGCCAACTCTATGAGGTCGTCGCAGGCGAGCGACGATTGAAGGCAGCCAAGAAGGCGGGCCTAGTCGAGGTTCCGGTCATCGTCAGGGAGATGAGCGACGAGGAGGTGGCATTCGCCAGGCTCGTGGAGAACCTACAGCGCAAAGATCTATCAGCCTACGAGAAGGCCAAGGCCATTAAGAGCCTCATAGACAGGGGATACAGCCAGGTGGAGATCGCCGAGAAGCTGGGGATGACAAAAGGGCGGATCTCTCAGATGCTTTCTATACTGAAACTTGAAGGTAAGTTTACAGTCGTAAACCTTATAAATCTTTCGGAGTGGCAGGTTCGGGCGATACTAAAGCAGCCTGAGGAGATATGGGAGGAGCTCGGCAGGGAGATCGAGAGATATAGAGTGGAGAAGGGTGAGCTTCCATCGGCTGCCGAGATAGAGAGGATGGCTCAAAGAATCGAGGTCAGCCGCATGAAGACGGCTGAGGAACTCCTCGCCGAAAGATTGGCCGAGGAGCAGCTCAAAAGGATGGCTCAGCCCAGGGTTGAGAGACCAGTTGAGGTGGAGGCCGAGGCGGAGGTCGAAGAGGTATCGGTTGAGGAGGCGGTGAAGCCTGCGAAGCCCATCAGGAGATTCATAGAGGAGCTCTACGAGCTGTTCCCAGACGCCGGTGAAGACTACATCATAGATCACATCGTGGAGGAATACGGCGTCGGCGAGGAGGAAGCCCTCAGAGAGCTCAACCTATACAAGATGGAGAAGGCTGTCGAGAAAGAGAAGTTCATCGACTATGTGGTGTGCCGACTGTGCGGAGCATGGATGCCGAGGAGTAGCGGCGACCCCGTGCTACCTGAGGAGATGAAGAGGCATTTACGGGATGTCCACTTCTGGAGGCCCGGCCCCGGCGGAGAATACATCGACGGCGTATCCTGGCAGTCCTGGAAGCCAGACGGAAAAAGCCTCCAGGAGCTCAACGAGGAGCTCACCCGAGGGTATTGGCTCTGCAACTTCTGTAAGGCTTGGATGCCCGGCTACGACAAGATAATTCCAGAGCCCGTTAAGCAACACCTCAAGGAGGAGCACAACTTGGAACCCCTCCACGGAGCCTGGGGCGAGGCGCTCACCTTCAGCGAGATCGCTCCCGGCGAGGGTAGGCGGCTCGACAGGGAGAGGAAAGAGAGGAAGATGGGCGAGTTCGTCGCCGACTTCAAATGCCCAATCTGCGGCTACAGAGCCGTCATCATCCACATCGACGAGGAAACCCACAAGCTGCAGAGGATCAGGGAGGGCTGATGACTCTCAGATACCTCTATCGAAAGCTGTCGAAGGAGGAGCGTCGATGCCCCTACTGCGGCAAGGTAATCCAAAGGAACATCGCAGTCTACAGAGGCCGATACTATCATTATGGATGTTTGAACGAAGCCAAAATGAAGCGCTATCGCTGCCAGAACTGCGGAGCCATCTTAAGCTGGCTGGAGCTGGGGGAGGCCGAGGTTCTGGGGCGCAGGGTTAGGAGCTGCCCATACTGCGGAGGCCCTGTCCGGAGGTTTAGATGATGAATGAGGCAAAGCGGTCTAAAACCTGCTGAGGGTGACGGTTAGGATTAGGTAGACGAGGCCGAAGAGTATGAGGACGAAGGCTATGAAGGCGACGAATCCTCCCCACTCGCCGAACATCCTGAAGGGGTTAGTCATCCCCAAGGCCTTCGCCAATCCATCCCAGAGGTTGATCCATGGGGCGAACCAGCCATAACGCCTCTGATCAGCCTCTCGATCCTCCCATTCCTCATGCTCCTCCTTTGTGAAGGTCCACTTGCCTACGGCGAGATAGTAGACCTTCAGCTTGTAATTGACGGCGGGGAACTTCTGGCTGACTATGCTACCCCAGCTCCACTTAGTGTCAGTACCGAAGTCTACGAGGAGCCATCGGCCATAGGCTGCGGTGCTCATCCTGCTGTCAGGCCTGAGGTCGCCGCACAGAGTTTCGTTGATGTCTGCGCCCTCGTGGAGGCCGAGGTCGTCGATGGTCGCACCAGCCGTAGAGGGCTCGTCGTATAGGGTGATGAATCTGCCTATGGCGCTGGGCTCTATGAGGCTGTGTTCTCCGCTACCCCTCTGAACCTTATACCCCTCCACGTAGACGCTGATGGGTGCGCCCCAGGCACGCCCTGCGACTCCACTCTCAGGATCCTTCAGAGCCCGATCCCACACCGTCGTGGCGAAGCATATCCAGACCGGAATGTTCTCAAAGACATGGATGCCAGCATCCGGCTTCTCTCGGCTGACTATGCTGAAGTCCAGATCAACGTGATAAATCCAGACCTCCCCTTTGACATGAACATACTCATCGGGGCTGACCTCCACCCAGTATTCGATATCTTGATACTTCTCCCTCCAGGGCTGCCCGACCTCGATGCGGACATCGGTTCGCTCCCAGTAGCGGTAGACCGCCTTCTGGGTGAAGGTATGCCAGTAGCCGAAGATGTAGACGTGGGGATCGTCGCTGACGAGCTCCCAGCCTTCCTCCCACTTCTCCGGAGGCATGGGAGGATTCTTCGCAGAGTAGAGCTCACCGTATAGGCCGTCCTGCCAGCCGTAGACGCCGACTGTCAACCCCTCCTCAGCCGGGAGAATGCTCATGGGCTTATAGGAGACGCCAGCGTAGCCCAAGACGACGAGGGCTGTTAGGAGAAGCGCCACCCAGACTCTACCCATCACCTGAGAAATAGCGGTTTTCTCCTATGGGATTCAACTGGAGGCTGTCAGCTTCTCTGGCGGCAGGGACAGCCTTGTAGCCCTCCACATGGCGCTACAGGAGAATCCAAACATCAACGTCGTCTACGTGGACACGACAATCTCCCTGCCAGAGTGCAACGAATACATGGAGTGGCTCGCCGACGAATGGGGCTTGAACCTTATCAAAGCCAGTAGGCTAGACTTCCACCACGTGGAGGACTTCTAGTATTGAGTGCTGAGGAAACACTTCTTGATTTTTGAGTTTTGCAATGACTTCTTTTAATCTCTAAATTGTGAGATAACTTATGTCTTCAGGTATTATTATCTCTCGTCGTGAGTATTGACCTATCTCTTGAACAAGTTTAAGGGGTAGGCATGTTTTCATTTTAAAGATTATTGACTGCCAATGAAGCCTGGTTAAATCGAAAAACTCGTGCAAAATCTGTTTTATGGGAGGAGTATTGTCACTTGGGATAATTACTTCTCTTCTTATAAATAAAGGATCCGCTAACAACCTTTCCTCTCCAGTAACTTTGTCACGCTGATAAGATAAATCCGAGGAAACTATGAGACCTGAATCATCATTAAATATAACATAAAAACCAGGTGGTGGATTTCCATCATCCGAATATACCCTCTCAATTCCACCCTTTATGACAGAATACAATTCGAAGTTTACATCTTTTAACTCCTCTTTTATCTCCTTGATGGCCCTTTCGGCAATGAGTTTCTCATTCATATGAATCTCACCGTCTTTGAAAAGCACAAATCTCTTTAGAGTGTATCCAAATCGTTTTAATCCCTCTCTGCCATCTTTCTCTAGACCAAGAACCAAGTCTTTTATAGTTTCTCCTGTTAATATCTCACCGGTTGGTGAGATTTTTGAGCGTTGTCTTACAGTCAACCCAAAGCAATCACAAATGGCAGCTCTTGCTGCAGCCTCCTTTTTCTCCTTTATAACCCTCTTCGTAACTTCATCATATTCTCGCTTAACTTCTCTTGAAACATCATAAGCAGCATATATTGTATTTCCAATTTTTCCTGCAGGCTCTAGTAAAATCCACAGCGCTCTATCTTTTCCTGGTCCAGCTTTAACATATATTTGAGAAGCCGTATTTTCCGCGTATCCTCGCTTCCCTTCAATTATCTTTTTTGCCGTAGAGATTTTCATAAACTGATAGAATCTATCCCGCAATCCTCTCTCTTTTGCACCTTTTATAAACTCGAATTTATGTTCACCTCTTTTAGGCAATAAAACTAGACATATCTTTGGTTCTGGTATCTTGTTAAGAACATTCGAAACCTTTTCAGTTATTCGTCTATAAGCTATTCTAGTTAATCTACCATCTATTTTAACTACTCCCGAGTTCTTTAAACTACCAAGCTTAAGGTTCTGATAAGCCTTTTGAAGCGCATTATGAAGATGCTTGACTATATATTCAATTGATGTTGGTACTACATACACAACGTTTACGTCTAAAGGGCCAGAATATGGGCCATGATTAACTATATCGAGTGGCCTATCACCTAATCCATTATTGAAAAATCTAAGCTTAGGTAATTCAAAGACACCATACTCTTTAACTTTTCCTTCATTTTTTAATTGGTCTAAGGAAACAAGTTCTCTGACATCAAACACAATAGTTACATTTCCCAATTCTAACGGTTCTTCTAGCAATTTTCTAAGAATTTGCAACGTCCTTCTTTTCTTCCTTTTTGGAGGCAATATAAATACTTTTCTTTGTTTTTCTGTAAAGGGCATCTCCTTAGTGGATAGAAAAACTTGAGACGCTGGATATTTCATCGGATTACGATCTATATCTACGTATACTACAAAATCATCATCGGGCAGGCGTATACCGTACTTTTTCAACCAGTAATTCCTCAATGTTTCACCATTAACCATCTCTTCATTTACGCTTTTTTCTAAGCTGATGTCGATAATTAGTCCTGGTAATCCATAAGGAGCGACCTTTGCTTTCCTTTTAGGGCGCCCTTCTATAATGAAGTCACGTATTTCTTTAATGGGAATCCCTCTACTTAGCAAATGCTTCACATATTCTAATAAGCTGATTCTCCAGACTGATTTTGGCTCTAAATAAACTATCGCTGAGCCATCTTTGAAGACTCTAGTTTTTATTCTGAATCCATCATATACGTAAACAGGCTCTTGAAATTCGCCAACTACAAAAAATTTCGGAGCTCCTCCATAATACTTTCTCTGAGTAAAGGATCTGATGAAGCCTTTTTTGAGAATTCTTTTTTCAATGCATCGCCTTAAAAGTTCATTTAAAACGCTAAGTTTCTCAGCTGAGATCATAAATTCCCCATTATATTTTAAAGGGACTTTGAAGATTATTCCTCGGCTAGAAACTTCAATTTCAGCTATTTCTGGCTTCTTTTTCGATACAAGATAAATAACCATTTTTCCCTCTTCTTGAGTGACCCCTGCTATTCCATCAAAAGTTTTTTCTAGCTTTCTGGCTACATTTCTAGTGATTTTCATCCTTTCCTCAACTGAGTGATGAGGAAGATCTATCTCAATCCTGTGGGCTTTGACACCCTTGGATAGAGGGTTTCCATATGTTATGACCGCATTCAGCTTGTACCCCATGCTTTTGCACCAAAGGTATTTAAGAATATCAAGCTTAAATCTTTATATCTTAATTAAGGATAAAAAAGATTTATTATGTAGAAAAAAATTTTTGTATTTGGTGAGGAGGATGGAGGAGAAGATCCACGTCATCCCGTCTGGATTTGAGCTTGACAGAATACTATGGGGCTTAGAAAACTACGGAGTTACAAAATTGTACCTTATCCGTAGCATCTCTGAGCTTGAACAAACGGTCGAGCACTATGTCGAGCTCCTCAGGCAGAGGTACTATAGTCTAGTTGAGGAAGATAGATTCAAAGAAGTCTTTATTGATACATTCAACTTGGGAGAGATTTTCAACGTTGCGAAATCCATCATAGAGAAAGAAGGATTGGAGGGTCAAGTTTTTGTTAACATCTCTACATCAACCAAATTATTAGCGTTGGGGTTAGTTATGGCTACATGGTGCGCCGACCTGAGTAAAATGAGGTACCCGCCAGTTATTTACTATGTTAAACCTTTAAGTTATGTGCATGTGGACTTGTTTAAATACAAAGCAAGATTAAGTGAGTTTCTTAAGGGCAAAGAACTAAGGAAAGAAGATGCTTACGCTTTACTCAAAGAGATAGATCTTCATCTGAAAAAATTACTTGAAAGAGGATATGCTTGGGGAAGAGATAGTATAATATCAATTCCATTTATGCCTATTAAACTTCCTAGCGAATTCGAAATGCGAATTTTAGCGATTCTTGAGAATTATGGAGGAGAGGTCGGAAAGATAGAGCATTTAGTTAAGGCATTAAGCCCAGAAAAGGAGCTTAAAAGGAGAAGTAAAAACCCAAGCCGTGCCCTTAGGTCAAAAGTAGCCTATCACTTGAAAAACCTAGAAACTAGACAACTTATACAAAAAATCCCTAGTGAAAGAGGTGTGAA
>Ga0190286_1000356_pt1 | contig 19741 bp, 18 predicted proteins | sample 48691834_MG_FD_183241 | JGI IMG/M metagenome (GOLD analysis project Ga0190286, IMG submission 183241) | Hydrothermal vent microbial mat bacterial communities from Southern Trench, Guaymas Basin, Mexico - 4869-18-3-4_MG | ecosystem: Environmental > Aquatic > Marine > Hydrothermal vents >... | reverse complement strand
CTAACGCCACCCCCATGGGAGAATCACAGGGGTGGCAGTTGCTTTGCTTTCGACAGACCCACGGGTGGTTGAGACAGGACAGGACTAAGCTGGAACTAACTTCGACACATATATTCTCGCATCCTCGTTGCTGAGAGAGATTACCGAGAATTTGCACTTAAACGTTCCCGTTGGCATTCTCACCAAGACGAAATCAGACGTTTGACCCTCTATTAATGTGATTGCCGAGGGAATCAGATACGTCGAAGATATCGTTGCCTGATTCTCGTTGAACAACACGTCTACTGGCACAGACATGCCATTTGTTTTTAGATTAACTGTCATCTGCTTGAGTACGTATGGCTTGGTGGGCGATATCCATATGGGTCTTCCAACATAAGTTGTTGGAGCGACTGCCATTGCCCCAGGCGAGATTACCTGAATATTTGCTGGCGACTGGTTAACTGCTTTCGCATAAGTGAATCTCCTCGCCTCCTCTTCAAAAGTCGTGAAGATTGTGCCCTCTGTCGGCTCAGAAACTATTTCCCCCGTCGTGAATACCCCAGCCATTCCAGAAGACCCCAGACCCACGAAATTCAACGCAGGATAAAAAATGGTATCTGCAATCCAAGATATTGGCGTATCAACAACAGTAGCTATGGAGTAGACTGTACCCATTGGTATGAGCGATGTTGCCTGTAGGGTTATAAATCCTACCAGCAATACAGCCATCGGTGCATATACTACGTTGTATTCACCCAGATTTAACGCTGGAATTTGTGCGTGTAGCATCCTATATATCTGGTATACCAGGTATGCTGCCCCTGTTGAAACCAGCACCAGAACGAGAGGCATTGTCCACGCTTTTATGGGTAGTACCCCAGTAAATGCGAGGGCAAACATTGAGGACATCACTCCTGTGGCTATCCCAACATCGAATGTATCCCACTTCTTAAATAACTCAAACGCTGCAATGCTTGCTATGCCCGACATGAACAATATTACAACAGACAGGGTGCTCATGACTACAAGTTGACCCATTTGAGCGAGAGCCAGTATCAAAAAACCGCCCACGATAAGCCCAATGGAAAACTTGTTTTGGGTGGTTTCTCTCCCAAGTAACAGGGCAGAGCTTCCACTAATAAGACCCACTGCCAGTGCAGTGAGGATTGCCTCAACAGACGTTCCCATATTATAGAAGATTATAGCGGTTGCAAACAAACCAATCAACAGACCTTTCTGGATATCGTTTCTACTTGTCCAATAAGACATAATTTTATCTTTCATTTTTTTGTATCCTCCTTTTTTTTATTTTAATTTTTTTAAATTTTTAATTTAATTTTTTAGGTCACTTTGAACTATATATGTAAACTACACCCAGTCCCAGCGGGAGCAACACCAGAGTTAAAGCAGGGATTGTCCCGATAACTGGGAGTGAGATTGTTGTGTCTATGAAAGGAATTGCGGGTGAGGGTGTGGTGATGTCCATGTGTGGGATAGTGGTTGTTACTGGTTTCTGTATCTTTCGTTCAGCTAATTCCTGGGGGGAACAGATGTGGTCTCCGCAGATGTAGATAGATTGCTCTGCTAAGTAGATTTCAAACGTCACCGTGCTCGTAACAGAGTTTCCTGCAAGGTCGGTGCAGGTAAGTGTTAGGGTGTTGCTGTCCTCAACACCTTCTATCGTTGTGGTGTCACCTGCTGGCGTCCATGAAACCGCCGTCCCCCCGTTAATAGAGTAGGTACAGGATGAGATTGTATTTGTATCTGCTGCAACACCTGTAAACGTGATTCTGCGAGTAAAATATTTGTGACCCGTCACAGGGGATGTTACTGTAATCGTTGGTGCTGTGTTGTCTATGGTGAAGTTTATGACTGATGTGGCGTTGTCTGAAGAATTAGTATAATTCACTGCGACAATGGTGACGTTGTGTGCTCCTTCGCTGAGGGTTGTGGTGTTTCCAAAAGCAGTACAGTTGGTACATGCGGTGTAAACTGTTGTGTTTGAATCGAACTCATAGGTTATGTTGGCACTGATATCGGTAGTTCCGATAGTCCTCACCGCATACTGATATTCTCCCCCCTCTGTGGGGTATGTCACTGTCAAGTTTATGGCGTTTGCGGTTCCGATTAGTAATAAAAGTCCAAAAATAACAACTAAATTTTTGAGTTTCATGTTATTTCAATAAAGAATAAGATAGGATAGAATAAAAGGCGAATAGTGAATTGCAGAGACACTAATCTCTATTCCTTAAACCAGAGCAGATATACTGTCCCTGCTCCGAGAGGGAGCAGAAGCAGGAAGAGAATAGGAATTGTCCCCAGAAACGGAAGTGAGACCGTTATGTCTGTGAAGGGGATTTTTTGGGTTACGTCCAATGGGATATACCCCGTGTCTACTTGCTGTTGTGAGAACAATGTCGTGGTCGGAAGTATTCCCTGTCGCTTTAATTCTTCCGCTGTGCAGATGTGGTCTCCGCAGATATAGACGGGTCTGCCTCTTTCTTCATGTGGTGAACTGGCGAGAGAGCCAGGGGTTCCTGTTAGCTTGTTGGCAGGGAATGTTCCCCACACTGTTTGAGTATCTATGTTTCGTCCTGGGTTGCTTCCGAGATTCCACTTGTTATCATACCACATATAGAGATTTAAGGCGGATTCATCGAAATGGGCTACTTCCTCCTTAGAGTAAGATACTGTTATTTTAACGTCTCCGCTTATTCCTGATAGGAACACATCAAAATATTTGATTGCATCGTTCCCAGTGCCCACCTTTAAACCCGTGCTTGTGGGTGGTGCCATGGTGTAACTGGCAGTCCCCACCATCCCCGCCCCTGAACAAGCCCCTACGTCCAGTTCTATTCCTGCATTCGTATTAGTTACTGTAGATACTACTGAGGTGTTGCAAGACGTGCTTTCCATATCAGAATACTCTTGTGTGGGGTCAATGAAAATCCAGGGGGTATAATCCACAGCTCCACTTACATCATCGCTTGGGTCTATGTCGCCCCACCAATTGTTTTCTGCATTAACTGACTCTGTACCTTCATTTAGTAGTCCATACTCGGTATTTTCAAGTATATTGTTATAATGAACAGATATTTGACTTGCATCAGCACTTGAACTTATTCGTATTCCACGGTCTACTCCAGATATTGTCATATTCTCCACAAGTGCATCAGATGTTGATGCTACGAAATTGAGTCCAGCACTCCAGATGTTGGCAGAGAAATCGTGAATGTTTCCTCCACCAATAATTGTATTATCAAAGGTATATGCATTGTTGATTCCAATGGCTATCGTGTCAGCAGTAATATCATCAGAATATGTATCCGTAAACTCACTATCTGTTGCGTATTCGTTGTAAATCACAAGCACTACATCAGCAGTAGAAGTCAGACAGTTAATAGTGGTATTGATAAATTTGTTGCCTGTATTCGTATCATCTGCTGTTGCACGATTCTGGATACCATATACGGAACTACTACCGTTCAAATTTGAGATGAGGATATTAGTAAACGTATTGTAATTGGATGAGGGGTTTGGGTCTTTTGACCAAATATTAATTCCACAAGGATAAGCGTTTGCAGATGTTAAATTATTTATAAGAATATTATTGAATTCATTATAATCACAGCTACTGTAAAGAAAGATTCCTTGGGGGTCATTATCAGCAGTAAGGTTATCAATAGTAATGGCGGTGAAGGTATTATTGCTGGAATGGGTTAGGATAATACCAAACGCCGCATCCCCTATAGTAACTTGGGGGCTTGTCTCAGTCAAACCAGAGATGGTTATATCTGAGAAGGCATTCATGTTTGCATAATCGGCATGTATCCCATGAGCACGGAACGTACCTGTTATGTCCGTTATAATAAGATTTGAGATGGTACAACCACTTACGGAATGCATATATACCCCATTAACCTCTACACCATTAGCATTTTGAAGTGTAAAACTATTAAGGGTTACGTCATTAGCAGTAATGGAAACCACGTCAGTATCAATACCCCCTGCATCTATTGTCGTTGTGGTCTTATCCGTACCGTGTACTGTTAATTGTTTACTAATACTAATATTTTCACGGTAAGTCCCAGAAGCAACTTCAACGATATCCCCTGCACTCGCTGAATCTATTGCTGTCTGGATTGTGCAATAATATGGGTTGCCCGTCGTATCATTGCAATCGGCTTCGTCATCAACATAGAATGTTGTCGCTACAGCAGAATCTATGAGTAACAATAGGAAGATAGATAGGGTGACTATCCTGAGATTATAGATAGTTTTCACTTTTTTAACATAGTGACTTGATCATTAATATTTAGGTTCACAACCTAAAAAGGGTAATTGTGATTTCGGGGGACACTAATCTTTCTTCTTTTTCAGAGAGGGTAATGCAAGCCACATGTAGAGCGTTGCCCATATACCAAGGATGATTATCGTCACTAACGTTGCAGACACTTTACCGATAAGAGGAAGTGACCAAGTTACATCCAAAATATCCATAAGAGGAAATCCTTCATTCTCTTTCTCGGGTATAATTACTGCGGGGGTAGTTACTGTTACAGTTTCTTTCGGTTCGGGTTGTGGAATCGGCTTACCGTCCTGAAAATAGACTGGGCTGATGCTTGCAATCTGGGTGGGGATTGTTGTTGTCGTTGTCGGAAGCGTAGTCGGGGTTGTTGTCGTTGTGATAGTTACGTATTGTGCCTCTGGTACAAAAGAAGGTCTTAGCGTTAGGGGTGGGGCTATCTGGTTGGATGCTGTGTTAATCCGCATATCAACCAGTCCAGTATATCTTCCGTTATGCCATGACGCTTGTATTAGTAGCTGGTCATTCGTATTATATCCTGATGGAAAGTTTGCAACGTCAATATTCTCGAAATAGCCTGAAGATGCAATAATGTCGAGCATTACTTCGCCAGTTCGTGAGTTGGTTATGGATACCGTTGCCCCAACAGCATAATCCCTGCCGTTAGGTTGGTACACTGTCCCTGTAACGGGGTGGGGGGTGTATAATGCTGTTGCTACGTTAATCATCATCAGCAGTACAACAAGCCCGATAAATATTTTTGTTCTCATTTTCATGTGTGCATTGAGGTGTGAGATATATTAATTAGTTGTGCGTCCAATTGAGTGTCTGATTCACCCACACGAAATACCCGTTCCCTTCCGATACTGTGAAATTGTTGGACGGGTTATCTTTAAGGTGGGTCGTGAATCCTGTCGCTGAATACTTTGCGATATATCGTGCAGGTATGTCATCGCAGACTGCTTCTGCCGTTGTGTTGGTCTCTGATGTCCATGCGATTATGTTCCATCCCCTTTCCAATTCAATGGTTATATTTTTGGTGGGTGTTGTTATGCGACTACCACTCAGCGGAATTGTCGAGGTCTGGCTTGAATGCATGAAAAATCCGTAACCTGGCGTCAGGGGGAATATGTGGAAGGGTAATCCTTTGATGTGAGATACATATTTCTGGTTCTCAAACTTGGATATTACAGTACAGCCTGACACAACCTGACACAATGTTTCAGAGTCATATGAATCATTTGCGTACAGCGAGAATAGATTCCATCCAGTAACCAAGGAGACGTTGCCCCCTATGGTGAGATTTCTCTCTTCTGATTTGGTGGTGAAGAGCACATCGCTACAGTTGATGTACCACGTGTGTAGCGTGTATGAGAGGGTATCGTTTGCGGTTATGGTGGTTGGCGTGTTGTTGTTAGCCGTTGTCGTTCCGTATCCAATGCTGTCAATGAACAGTTCACAGTCCATAACGCTGTCGAGATTGTCTGTCACGGTAAAGTTGAACGCTGGTGTAACGTTTGTTGTTACGTCATTATTCAGGGGTGTATGTAGGATAATTGAGGGTTTGGTTCTGTCCACAAGAAGGTTTCGGGGAGTGCTCTGTCCTGTGTTGCTTGCATTGTCTGTACAATTCACATACCAAGTATGGTTGCCTTCAGGGGGTGATGCCGTCAGCGTTGTAGGTGTGTTGTTCAGGGTAGTTCCGTTTGCGTCTGCAAGAACGTCATTTATGTATAATCTACAGAACAGGGTTGCGGAATTATCCGTCACATTAAATATGAAATTTACCGATGTTGCATTAGTCCAGTTGTTGTCGAGGGGAGACATAGCGTATACGGTAGGGATTTGTGTATCCACGGTAATGTTTCTCGTTTCGGATGTGTTACTCTGAAGCTCGTCTGAGCAGGTTATGTTCCAATAGTGGATTCCGTCAGTGAGGGTGTCATTTGCGGTTATGGTGGTTGGCGTGTTGTTGTTAGCTGTTGTCGTTCCGTATCCAATGTTGTCAATGAACAGCTCACAGCCCATAATTGTGTCCATATTATCTGTTGCCGTGAAGTTGAATGTGGGTTGATTGTTTGACGTGTAATTTCCAGTAGCAGGTGAATTTAGGGTAATGGTTGGCTTGGTTCGGTCTACATAGATGTCTCTTATCGCAGATGCTCCCTCATTTCCAACAGCATCAGTACAATTAATTTGCCACGTATGATTGCCTTCTGTAACCCCCGAACCCTGTAGTGTTGTATTTGTATTATTCTGGGTTGTTGCATTGGCGTCTGCAAGTATTTCATCTATGTAGAGTTTGCAGTTAGCTGTTGCATCATTGTTTGTGTAGTAAAATATGAAGTTGATTGGGTCATCTAATGTCCAGTTGTTGTCGGGGGGGGATACCAAGATTACTGTGGGGGCTGTCGTATCTATCTTTATCGTTTCTGACTTCGTTGTTTCGAGGTTGCCCACTGAGTCGTTAGACCTGAATCGTATGTAGGATGTACCCCCTGTCGATATTTGGACGGGGGCGGAGTAGGTTGTTGAGGGAGTGCAGGTGTTTACTGTGTCCGTGCAGTATTGGGTTACGTTGCAACCAGAGATATTATCAGAACAGTTTAGGGTTACATTCACGTACGAGGAAGAAGTCCATGTGTTGAAGGTGTATGATGAGCCTGTGTCGTCAACTGCTGTTGCTGTTGTGGTTGGGGCTGTCGTGTCTATCTTTATCGTCTCTGATTTTGTGGTCTCTAAATTACCTACCGTATCATTGCTTCTGAAGCGGATGTATGACGTTCCTTCTGTTGTGATGTGAACTGGTGCTGAGTAGGTTATGTTAGGGGTACACGTATTGTTCGTATCGGTGCAGTACTGGGTTACGTTGCAACCTACGCCTGAGCCGTCATCACAGCTCAGGGTTACATTTACATACGAGGAAGAAGTCCACGTGTTAAAGATGTAGAGTGTTGAGTCATTTTTGACTGCCGTGGCGTTGGTTGTGGGGGGCGTTAAATCCACATATGTTGTGTTTATAAAATGGTGGTTGTTGCCTGCCTCCTTGGGGCGTATCTTAGCTTTATCAGTATAATTAGATATTAATACAAAGTTGAGGGTGTCATTATTATTCAAATAGTATGACCTTACCAGAGCGGTTATGTTAAGCGTTGCCCAAGACTCGCCAGCAACAGAGGTATTGTCAATCAACGTGTTGTTACAGTTGCTACTGTTCCAGCTGGATATGTTTGCGGGGCAGGGTTGGTTATTCCATGTTATGTTTGTTTCATTCCATGAGTTATCGAAGACCTCATACAACCAGATGTGGTTGGGGTTCTTATCCTTGTTATAGAAGTGCCATTCCGCATTCGTTATATTTATCATGCTGAGATTAAGTAGGTCTGTCAGGTTATATTTGATATACCCCCTCTGTTTAAGGGAGTTACCGACATTAATGGTAGTAGCTGACCCATAATTTGTTGCTGGTAGGTCTTGATTAACATAAGTGTCTGCGATAACGTCTGTGGATGTCAGGGTGATTGTCGGGTCTAAAAATAACTCCGTTTTATTGGTTACGTTGCCTATTAAAATAACGGATTTGTTGTATAATGAAACTGTGAAGTTGCTTTCAACCAAGTCATAGTAGCTTATCCGTATATCATCGAACAGGGTTACTGCCTTGTTTTGTTTGTCCAGACTTACATTGCTCCACGTTATGTTAGAAGAGTCCGTTAAAACGAAGGCGATATATCTAACCTTGTCTGTGAGGTTAGCTGGGATGCTACTTAGATTGATGCCGTATTTGAAACCGACCATCCCCTCCGCTTCGTAAGTTGTTGGGATTACGTATTGAGAGAACGTAACACTCGGATAATTGTCTTTAATCCATTGTACTGAACGGGGGTTGTTATTAATGTCAATGATGTAAGGCGTTATTGTGACCCAGAAGGTTGGATTATTAGAGCTTAGATTGTAATAGCCACTATACCCTCCCTGCCAGCTGAAGTTTAGTTTCGCTGGTGTTATGGGTTCAGTCCCCAATATTACCTCTTCCCCTGAAATAAACGTGGAGAGTAAGATGAGAAGGATACACAACATAATCGCTTTTTTCATGTTAAATAATAAGATAGGATAGAATAAAAGAGGAATAGTTATTGTGAGAGGTAGTGATATTTATCCGAATAGGTATTTCCTGTGCCAGTCCCTTGTTTTTTTATCGGCTATCTTCGTTCTGTCTATGAATGACGTGAGCTTCTTTTTGGGTATGAATTTTGCAGGATCATCCACTGTTATATTGTAGTCGTGTGCCATGGAGTTCCAATCATATACAAGTTTGTTAATCTTCTCGTCAACATAGCCGTGCAGTAGAACTGGGCGTATGTCTCCGCCCTTGCTTGAAACCCCAAGAATTATTGCATTAGCGTCATTTACCATGTTCCTCGCCAACTGCGTACTGAAATTCACACTAACGTCCAATGATAAGTTGATTAAGTCTTGTAATTTAGTGACATCATGTAAGAGGGGATATAGGCAAGTGTTTCTCTCCTTTCCGTGGAGGAGATTGCATTTCTCAAACCGTCCGAGAAAGTCGGTGTCCATAGACGCCTTGAATTTGTCAGTCCATGTCATGATGTGTCTGCTTTTGGGTTTCATCTCTTCAAGCCACCCAATCCGCCCTTTGCAAATCTTACGCCCCAATGTGCTACCACTTCAGGGAAGAAAATTACTAATACCAGTCCAACAACAAGGATTATACTTCCAATGAGCATCCCAATCCAGAAGGTTGTACAGACCAGCTTCCATACAATCACCGAAACAATTGAGAATATCAGTATTTGGGGGGCTCTGCCGAAACCCATGTCCCTGATGATAGCATAACTGATGATTCCTGCTATCACCCCCAACCCAACAGATAAAACCCAGATGAACGCATCCAAAGGAATGCCCAGCATTCTTGCTATCTGAACAGGAAGTGCTTCGGCACACTCACACACCAAAAAGTCTGTCTGTATGTCTGGTAATTCAACGCCAGCATAAGTCAAACCGAAGGGGATTAACGCAAAGAGAAGTGCGAATAGGAGGGTAGCCATTCTCTTCCTTGCCTCTTCTATGTCCATTGGCGTTAGTAGGTAGCCACTTAGAACGAAACCGATGACTGCAAATATTAGTGCCCACAATAACGGGTATACTGCTACTGCCTTCTTTACGCACTGGTGACTTCTGGCTATTTCGTCTGACTTGCATTTTAGTTCCCTGCAATAGGTGGTTCCAAAGATATCCAGTACACATATTTCGTCATCTTCACAATTCTCATGTGTCTTGATGTTGCATTTTTGTGGACTGTCTCTGCACTTACCATTAATACACCCATGCTTGCAGGATTCCACTGGTATCCACCCCCTTGCGGTACATTTAGTTACCTGGGTGTGGTCTTCTGAACAGGATAGTTCGCCAATTGTACATCCTACAAAATTCTTCCACTTACAGTAGAACGAGTAGTCATCCCTGATATCTGGGTTGGATGCGTGTGCCACCACCCTACATCTGACTTTAGTATCTTCGCCAATGTGTTTTGTGAGGGCTACGGGTATGGTAATCGTCTTTGTCTTGTCTTTGCCGAGAGGGAATGGGGAATCAAAAGAGCCTACGAATGAGTCTTCACAGGATACGACTACATTAACTGAGCCATCGTGTCCCTCATTTCTCACTTTAACGTACAGTTTCCCCTGGCTTGTTTCGGTATTGTCTGGGTCACAGTATGTTTCTTCCTTCACTATTTTCGGATTAGCATTATAGTATTCAATACGTAGCACGTCTGCGAGTATCCTCAGGGTGAAGGAGGGTATCCTGACTCGGTGAGCCATAGTCAGATAGAGAGAGTCTTCACGGACAACCTGCGTTCCGTCTATTTTCTCATCAGACGCAAGGAGTGCCTCGACTTTACGGTTATGTCCGATTATTGCGTATTCCAGTTTGTCTGCATCACATAGTGCTGGTAAGAAGGAACCACTTCCCTTTATCCTCCAATCGCATTCTCGAAAATTATGCTGTGTTAGGGAGTAGCTGGTCTCATACGCTCTATAAGTTGCTCCGTCCGCCAATCTCCATCCATATGTTTCTTGGTATGTGGGGTATCTGTCTCCTATGGGTGGGCAATCCTCTCTTGTTACAAGAGACCCATAGTAGTCCACTCGTCCAATATCCCCAAACATTACGGGCTTATATTCCTTTGATTTTATGGTTTTCTCTATGGGCTCCTCACCATCCACGGCTAACGTCATTCTAACTTCCCAATCACGATATATGTGGGACACGTCCCCCGCCCACCCTACCGTTCCTTCACGGATACACCATACCTTCCAATCGCTTGCTATAAGAATGCGGTTCCCGCCAGATTCCTTACATGCAACCCATGGGTCGCCTAACAGGAACTCGGATACGTATCTCTTCCATTTGATAGTAAACTGATTAATCTCGTGTTTTCTTTCCAGAGAATACGTGCATGTGTCTGGGGGGCTTTGAACATAAAAACGAAAACCGTTTTTTGACTCGCCAACGCCGTCCTTGTAGGGATACCCATCTTTAAGTTTATCAACATCCAGCAGTCCAGACAGCATCTCCCCCCCGCCAGGGGTGACGAAGTTCACCAGCCAGGTAGATTTATGTGCAAAGAGGGGATCGTCTGTGACATACTCCACACTACTCAGCGACAGGACAATCATCTCGGATGATATCTGGAGGGGGTAGAATATGTTTAAGGCAGTCACTATCATTGCAATGATAAATACTGCTACAAATACCTTCTCCCATTTAGTTAATTTTTTCATCAAAAACGTGGCAAGGATACCCACGAATTCATTCGTGGGAGGAATTGCCACTTTTCACCTCCTTTTTTAAGTTGTGAATCTAAATATTAATGGATCTAAGGCACTCCTTACGGAGCAAACGGTTTCTATAGACCTTTTTTCGCCTAAAACGGCAACCACCCAAGGCATGAGTTCCGTGAGGAACTGCGGTATCAGAGCGTGAGCCGTTCCTAAGGGTGGCGGGCTGTACCGTGTGGATAGTGAGTGCGGTTAGGAGGTCGCTCCTCCGATGTCAACCAGCCTATTGTAGCGAATGATGAAGGCGAAGCACCTTCTTTTGATGGTGAATTGAGCCTGAATTCAGTTACAAGCCAACTACTTCAGTGGTTGGTAGTTGACCACTTCGATGATTTTTTCATCCTTTATGCGTCGCAACAAGGAGATTTTAGTCTAACATCTTAAATGGAATGCCCATGTGTTTCCATCTCGGTTCTCTGCAAAATCCTTCTAAATTAAGTGCCCAGCCCCCCTCTTTCCGTTCCCATCCTTCTATGGTGGCACTATCGTATTCGAGCATATCAAGCAGAGCCTCAAAGGTTGTTGTCGGGGCACTTTCCAGTTTGCTCCTGCTTATGAACACTTGACACTTTTTTTCCATTTTTTTATAAGTTCCTGCCGAGAAGACCCCCATCCCTTCAGGGTGGGGGATGAATCGGCTATATAAACTTTGTTTTCCTAACTATTAAAGGTATCCGCTGAGAGGCAACGCCTTTCAGTGGATCAAGTCCTCCTTCGCTCCCTTCGGGGAGGTCACGTGGAGGCGGGAGTGCGTCCTGAATCAACAGGACATTAAAGGTGACCGTGCTCTCTCCATTCGGAGACGCTTCTTTTCCGAGAGGAATTGAAGCGGAACACCAGATGATTCCCTACACATGGGTTGAGTGGTGAACTTGGCAACCTTTCTACCACCGAATCTTTAAGTGATGGTGGGGCGGACTCGGTAACGAGCCGTTAAACCGTGAACGAATTGGAAGCCCTTATGCCTTCAGGCTAAGGGAGGAGGTCACTTTTTATATAGCACGAGGAACAGTACGACAAGTATTGTAAGTGCTGTCCCTACGACTATCATCCATTCAGGAATCCCTGTTTTTTCACATTTAGTCCACTTGCCCTCGACACATCTCTGGATTCCTGCCTCGCCTTCTGCGGTTACACAGGCTCTTGTTTCACCTGTTCCACATTTGACCTTGACCGTGCATTTAGACCACGTACCGAGAACACATACTGTCTGACCTATCTCGCCCTCTGGAGTTAAACAGTCCCTTACTTCACCATGCCTACAAGCCAATGTCGTAGACGTGGTGGTTGTCGTTGTCGGCTCGCCCAGACAAACACCGCCTTCGCAACCGATGGGGCAGTATTCCTCCATTATCTTCTTGCAGTCTTCGCTCAGGTAAACTTTGTACGAGTTTCTGCACGTCCATCCTTCCGTGCATTTTATTGTTGTAGACGTTGTCGATGTTGTGGTTGTCGTGATTGTTGTCGTTGTCGTTGGTATTGGCGAGTAGCAAGCATACATTCCATATTCTTCCCGACAGACCTTTCCAATAGCACAACAATCTCTAAGCCCGATTTTACCCGTTGACGTATCACAAAAAACATAGATGCACTCACCTTGGCACTGTTCATCGGAGAGGGTGCATTGTTTGGTGATACAGCAACAATATGGTGATTGTGCTGGACAGCCCGCCCTGCCAATGTAGTTCTCTCTCTGGGTAGAATAGCAGTCCCCCGTGTAATATCCAAGCTCCTTGCATGTCGTTTTACATGCTTCAACCGAGATTATTGTTGTAGTTGTTGTCGTGGGTTCTATTATTATCGTCGGTATCGTTACTGGATGACCTTCAACGGTTATCTGGATTTGTCGGGTGACGTCACCAGTTAGAATGCCAACAGGAAAGCCCACCCCTGTTTTCCATTTCTCTTTGGATAAGAGTAAATCAATGCGTTCATCGCAAGGATGATAGAAAAATGCCTTGCCTACTGTATTTGTTATTTTTGATTCCTTAGTTTGCTCATTATAAACAGTAATGCCAGGTAGAGGGGCTCCTGTGTCTTTATCTAAGATTTCTACCTGAAAGGAGCATCTAACGCAGTGTACCCTGTCACAAATATTTCCAACCTCACAGTTCGCAATACATGTCCCATATCTGCATCTGCCAGCCACACACTGTCCGTCTGTTAGGGTTGCTCCGTAATAGTTTGTTTTTTCAGGACATTCCCCGTCGGTAGTGCAGAATAGCCCAGCAGGGGCAATATAGTAAAGGGAGGGGGATAATGTGCTGAATATGTTAACGGTCTGCATTATCACAAGAGCCATGAGTCCGATAACTGCAACTCCGCCAACGGTTCTTGCGGTTATGTATCCCCGTTCGTATAATAATCCCGCAAGAATTCCGACAAGCATATAGAACATCGCCGTAGAGAGTATCGGTGCAAGAAGAGTTGAGATGAGAACAACAATGTTGAAGATTGTCGCACCAATCAATAAAATTATTGGAATCGACACGAGAGGCATCGTGATGAAATTCAATTCATTAACATATGTGTATAATAACGAGAGTACAACTCCGAATATAAATCCGTAAACTGCCCACTTCTTCCACTCGGACATCTTCTCGAACTCTGCCCATATTTCGGAAATTCTAACCATTTTAATCTCTTTTAGAGGATAACTGGCTCTAATGCACAGTTAGTACCAGCATAGTTGCACCCTGCTGGACACTCTTTGTAAGGCGACCACACCCCCTCCGTACAAACATATACAATATTATTTACGCACTTAGTGCCTTCCGTGCATTTTTCTGGTGATACTAATTCAGGGGGTTCTTCTACATAGGTTCTCTCTGGGGAAGAAGGGAACATATTGAACATGTTAACGGTCTGCATTATCACAAGAGCCATGAGTCCGATAACCGCTATCCCACCAATAGTTCTTGCGGTTATATAGCCCCACTCGTATAATAACCCCACAAAAATTCCGACAAGCATATAGAATATCGCTGTAGAGATTATCGGTGCAATGAGGGCAGAGATGAGAGCAACAATGTTGAAGATTGTCGCACCAATCAGCAGGATTATTGGAATCGATGCAAAGGGCAGTGTGATAAACTCCAATGCGATAGAGATGAGAACAACAATGTTGAAGATTATCGCACCAATCAATAAAATTATTGGAATCGACACGAGAGGCATCGTGATGAAATTCAATGCATCAACAGATGAGTATAATATGGAGATGACAACTCCGAATACAAATCCGTAAACTGCCCATTTCTTCCACTCAGACATCTCGCTGAATCCTATATTAGGTAATCTGACCATTGTGAACTACCCCACCAAAAATCTTATCATTTTTAGTGTTAAAGATACTTATATCCTATTTTAAATGCCTCTTTAGGCGTGTCAGCATACTCATCTATTATTGCAGTTATTCTGAAAAATCCCTCCGTGGCAGGTAGTCCTCCAATGATAAGTGGTTGGTATGTTGGACCAATCGGGGATGGAAAAGAAATCACTGCAACAAATTCTTCTCCTATTACTGTTCCCGTTCTACAAAAACCATCCGCATATTTCCCCCCCATCTGTTCACACCTCTCCTTAAATTCTCTTTCTTCCATTTTGGGTTATTTTATCAGTTTTTCTTTCCTTAGCACGTCTATCATCCTTTCACGCCTGCGTGTGTTCTCCAAATCCAGAGGAACAGTATCGAAATCATGCCATTCCAATCCAGAGAGCGTGCTTCTTATTTTTTCAGACACGTAATGTAGGTCTATTGGGTCGGGCTTTTTAGGGTCATCCATAATCGCCACTACGCCCAGTAATGCTTCTCCTACTCTCGCTCTGTGAACTGACCTATTAGGAATACATACGCCCCGTTCCAGATGATATCCTGGTTTGCATTTTTTCATTTTATAGGTCACACCCGCCCTTTTTTTATAGCCAATAATGCATCGGTTAGTACGAAGGTCTTGGCTGTGGAAAAGGCGTTTTTAGCATCATCATAACGCCCTTCCTTGTGAAGGTCTATGCCGTCCGCTAATACTCTTCGTACCACATGTACATCATCCGCTGGAATATTACAATAGCCAGAGAATTCATCTACCTCGCCCTCTATCCGCTTAACTCCCAACAATCCCAAATTTAACTTCTCGATGGCGTCTGACAAATCTAATGCCTCCTCCGCACATTTTCTTGTTTTGTCCATTCTACATTAATTTATCTTTTCAGTGATTATAACAGGCTCTAATGCACAGTTAGTGCCAGCATAGTTGCACCCTGCGGGGCATTCTTTGTATGGCGACCACACCCCCTCCGTACAGACATACACGATATTATTTACGCACTTAGTGCCTTCCGTGCATTTTTCTGGTGGCACTAATTCGATTGGTTCTTCTACGCATCCCGTTCTGTCTGCCTTGCATCCTCTCGCACAGGTTGTAACGTGCAGTTTTCTGTCGTCACCGCACATCCACAGGAATCTGTTGTTGCAGATTATGTCCCCTGGTCTCTCGCACATTATGTTGTGGCAGTCCTTAATCTGTCCATTGACGCATTGTGCATACGTTGTTGGGTTTTGTAAGTAACAGGAACAGGTTACGACAATGCCCCTGGAGATTGTGTCAACGTGTGGCTTCTCATACACGACGGGTATCGAAAAAGAGAACAGTGGTGCGAAGAAAAATGCTCCGAGTGCAGCCATCATTGTCATGAATGCTGCCGTATTCAAAATCTTGTGATGTTCTTCCTTTAAATCCTCATATTTGATGACGTACAGGAAGGTGAGTAAGAAGAGTAGTAAGATGCCCATGTTGGGGATAGTGAGTATGTTCTCTGGCGGTAGTGTTATATCAAACGGAGCGTTAACCAATCCCATGAATTTTGACAGGACGAATGCTGACGTACATGTTCCGAGCAACAGGTTTATCTTCGGGAGATATTCCCACAAACGAGGCAGGAAACCTATTATCTGAGATATCAAATTCATATTAAAGAATAAGATAGAATTAAATAAAAGACCATTAGTGAATTACAGAGACACTAATCCTTAAACCAGAGCAGATATACTGTCCCTGCTCCGAGAGGGAGCAGAAGCAGGAAGAGAATAGGGATTGTCCCCAGAAACGGAAGTGAGACCGTTATGTCTGTGAAGGGGATTTTTTGGGTTACGTCCAATGGGATATAGCCCATTTCTATCTGTTGTGTGGGGATTGTTGTCGAGGTTATTTCCTGTTGCGTTAGCTCTTCTTTGGTGCAGATGTGGTCGCCACACAGGTACACTGCGGGATAAAACCCTGCAAGAGTAGTTGTGGTGGTTGTGGTTGTGGTTGTGGTTGTCGTGGTTCCTTCTATTTTCAGCAACCATATATCACCTGAACCTGAACCGTAGGAGTAGGTTTCTCCTACTATGATGCATCCCCCGTCAGAGGTGGTATCAATGTCGTATCCTGCATCCCAATCCGAACCTCCGAAAGTCACGTTCCACTCCATGTCGCCTGATGAGTTGGTTTTGATGAGCCATATATCTCCCCATCCAACTTTATCATACATGTCAGTATATCCTGTAACCATATAGCCCCCGTCAGAGGTTTGCTGGACATCCCATCCTTCCTCATAATCAGCTCCGCCGAAGGTTTTGTTCCACTCCATGTCGCCTGATGAGTTGGTTTTAATGAGCCATACATCATGATTGCCTGCACCGAAAGAAGCCGTATATCCTGCTATGATGTATCCCCCGTCAGAGGTTTGCTGGACACCCCATCCTGCATCATCACCAGCTCCGCCGAAGGTTTTGTTCCACTCCATGTCGCCTGACGAGTTGGTTTTGATGAGCCATACATCATAATTGCCTGCACCGAAAGACTTAGTACGTCCTGCTATGATGTATCCCCCGTCAGAGGTTTGCTGGACATCCCATCCTCCATCATAATCAGCTCCGCCGAAGGTTTTGTTCCACTCCATGTCGCCTGATGAGTTGGTTTTAATGAGCCATACATCATTATTGCCTGCACCGAAAGAAGCCGTATATCCTGCTATGATGTATCCCCCGTCAGAGGTTTGCTGGACACGTATACCCTCCTCACCATTAGCTCCGCCGAAGGTTTTGTTCCACTCCATGTCGCCTGATGAGTTGGTTTTAATGAGCCATACATCATGATTGCCTGCACCGAAAGACTTAGTACGTCCTGCTATGATGTATCCCCCGTCAGAGGTTTGCTGGACATCCCATCCTCCATCATCACCAGCTCCGCCGAAGGTTTTGTTCCACTCCATGTCGCCTGATGAGTTGGTTTTAATGAGCCATACATCATAATTGCCTGCACCGAAAGACTTAGTACGTCCTGCTATGATGTATCCCCCGTCAGAGGTTTGCTGGACACCCCCCATACTACCCTCATCACCAGCTCCGCCGAAGGTTTTGTTCCACTCAAGACCTTGTGCTGACGTGCCTCCAATTAGAAGGAATAGAATGGATAGTATCACCAACCTTGTTCTTGTGTTCATATTAAAGAATAAGATAGAATTGAATAAAAGACTAATAGTGATGTTAAGTGTAAGAAATGGTTAAATTCGCATGGTTGGATACATCAAGCTAATCTCCATCTGTCTTTCCGTGGGGATTTCACGAAGTTTTTTTACAGATTCAACGATTCGTTCAGCCCTCTTAGGGTCTTCTTGCTTGAACTTACGAATATCGTCCAACAACATCTTTTCTAAATCCCGCCCATAGAGAGCAACACATCGCTCAGAGTAACATTTTTCCTCTCCTTTAAAATAATCCCGTATTGCTAACCTGGCTGTGGACGGGACATAATAGCCTAAACTCTCCTCCATCATTGCTCCAAGAACCCAATCATATCCTTTTTCCGTAATTGCTTTCTCTAATTCTGGATGCGGAGTCCCTTTGACCAGACAAACGCCCTCTTTCCACCTACCATCAATTTCCATGCATGTTTCCCTTGGGACTTTGAGAGAGTGCATATTATAGAATAAGATAGAATTGAATAAAAGACCATTAGTAAACTTGCCCGTAACTAATTAGCCGAGAAAACAAATAGAAGTGATAGCTTCCGCTATACATAGAAAAAAAATAAAGAAAAAGAAAAAAAAGGAAAAAGGGTTTAATTTGCTTAAACTACAGTCAGAGTCGCAGTACCTTCACAAGTACCCGTTATACCTACATTCTCATTGAGATCGTTCTGCATACCAATCACTGTACCAGCCCTTGGGCTGATGAACGTTGCTTGGTCTTGTGCAAAGTAACCACACTTGTCCACTGTCTTGAAGGTTATGGTCTCGCTGGTTGGGTCTACCCCTGCCAGAGCCTTTACGACTACGTCGTAAACGGCAGAGTCATAAGAATCAAGACTGATTCCAAGGTCGTAGGCAACTTCGTACTCGTTGAAGACGGTTGGTACGCCAGGCAGTTTTGTTGCACCCACGATAGTTACGGACTTGAATACACTCGTGTTGTAATCCCCAAGCTCAACCAAATCCTGTGCGGCTGCATCTGACTGGTTTTCCTGTATCTTCAACTTCAGGAAGGTATATGTCTGACCCGTACCCATTGTTATGTTACTATCAGCTTCAGTCCCTGTTGTATCATAGATGATGGTCTTGATACAACCTTGCACTTTCGCCTCTGCTTTGGTAGGTAGAGACGCCCCTACAGGGAATATATACTCAGACACAGGATAGATATCATATGTAGAGCCGTTATCCAGGTGGTATATTACCTTCAATCTCTTACCACACGGTACGTACTCCGTGACATCTCCTGTCGTAGTAGTTACTCCCGAAATTCTCTCGTACTCTCCTGTTGCTGCATCGAACACCTTATACTTAACCGCTAACTGGTCAAACGCATCCTCAGAGAGGGCGTGGTACACTGCCGTCCGCATCTTAGTCTCAAGAGTTCCTGGACACAGAACAGCTTCTTCCGCTGCCTCAGTTGGGGGTGTTATCTCCTCACCTGGCAGTGTTGTGGTTGGTGCTACGCAGGGTGGACACGGTCCGCCACAGTCAACTCCTTCCTCACAAGCACCGTCATGGCAGTTCTTGATGCCGTCAAAACAGGTTCCTATAGTCACTTGTTGTTGCTGCATAACAGCGGGTACACCAACGTAGAGTATCATTCCGACGATAGTCAGAATAGTACCCCACTTGATGACTTCCCTCATTGTTTTCTGCTCTATTGCCATTTTGCTTCACTTCGATTTATACCCCCGTGCCCTTCACCGTTTCGCCGACTCGTTGCTAAAATAAAAGTTGTGTGCAGGCTACTTGGGGGCTGAAACCAAATCGGCTAAAACACACTTACATTAGAAATTAGCATAAATGAGTATATATACAGAATAGTTACCCCAAATGTAACTATTTTTGTACCACTTCGGTGTGCAATCCCTTCATTGAGGGGTAATCGCAAACATAGATAACTAATTCATCAAGGTTGATGGTCTGAGAGCCATCGATGAAATAAGGCATGTGTCCAAATTTGCTTTTGTGTATCTCGGCGATTTTAGATACACAACTCTCCCCTTCTTTTACCGTGCAGAAGATTATCCCTACTGGTTTTTCAAATTCTTTCATATTCTACTCCCTGAAC
>Ga0190286_1000353_pt1 | contig 19873 bp, 34 predicted proteins | sample 48691834_MG_FD_183241 | JGI IMG/M metagenome (GOLD analysis project Ga0190286, IMG submission 183241) | Hydrothermal vent microbial mat bacterial communities from Southern Trench, Guaymas Basin, Mexico - 4869-18-3-4_MG | ecosystem: Environmental > Aquatic > Marine > Hydrothermal vents >... | reverse complement strand
AATGCTCGTGGGCATCCAGGGCTCGGGCAAGACAACCTCAGCGGCTAAGCTGGCCAGGTACCTCCAGAAGCGTGGGTATAAGGTTGCCGTGGTCTGCGCCGACACGTTCAGGCCTGGAGCCTACGCCCAGCTTAGGCAGCTGCTGGAGGGGACGGGTATACCAGTGTATGGGGAGGAGAGGGGGGACGCCGTCTCGGCGGCCGTTAGGGGATGCGAGAAGTTCAGGGACTACGAGGTCGTCATCGTGGACACGGCTGGGAGGCATAGGGAGGAGGAGGGCCTGTTGAGGGAGATGGCCGAGATGGCTGAGGCGATTAAGCCGACGGAGATAATGCTCGTCGTGGACGCGACGATAGGCCAGCAAGCTTCCTCACAGGCTGAGGCGTTCCACAAGGCGACGGGGATAGGCTCGATATTCCTCGCGAAGCTCGATGGCTCGGCCAGGGGTGGGGGAGCTCTATCCGCCGTGGCTGCGACAGGAGCTCCGATAAAGTTCATAGGGACGGGTGAGAAACTGAATGACATCGAGCCCTTCGACCCACCGAAGTTCGTCGGAAGGCTTCTCGGGATGGGGGACATAGAGGGACTCGTCAAAAGGGCCAGGGAAGCCGAGGTGACCGTCTCGGAGAGGGATGTCAAGGCCTTCCTGACGGGTAGGTTCACGCTCCAGGACATGTACGAGCAGATGCTCGCCTTGAGGAAGATGGGGCCCCTAAGGAAGATACTCGGGATGATACCGGGCTTCGCCTACAACGTACCCGCCGAGCAGCTGGACGTGGCCGAGGAGAAGCTGAGGAGGTGGGGTGCGATAATACAGTCCATGACGCCCGAGGAGAGGGAGAACCCGAAGATACTGAACGCGTCCAGGATCAGGAGGATAGCCAGGGGCTCCGGAACCTCCGAGGCTGAGGTCAGGGAGCTCGTCAGGCAGTACTACGCGGCCAAGAAGTTCATTAAGGCTCTGAGGGGTAGGAGGATGCTTAGGATGGCCGGCAGGCTTCCCAGGTTTGCCTGAATTTTCTGTGAAAGGTTTTTAGTGGAAGGGTTTTTCTGATAGGTGGATGAGGTGTTTATTGGGTTGGGCAAGAAGTCTCAGGGTTTGAGGAGGAAGAGCCGTAAGGTGCTCAGGAAGCCCCCGAGGGAGAGGGGGAAGCTCGGCCTAAGCAGGATGCTCCAAACCTTCAAGGAGGGGGATAGGGTCGCTATAGACATAGATCCAAGCTTCCACCACGGAATGCCGCACAGGAGGTATCAGGGTAAGGTTGGCATAGTCGTGGGAAGGCGTGGGAGGGCGTATGTGCTCAGGATTCCTCAGAGGAGAACCTACAAGACGATAATAGCCCTCCCCGAGCACCTGAAGCCCGTCTGAGGTGAAGGCCGGTGAGGGTTGTGGAAGAAGTGGAGGTAGCCATCCCAACGGTTAAGAAGATACTTGAGGAGCTCGACTCTAAGGGTGTGGAGCTCGACCCCCTTCAAAGGAGGGTTCTCGACTACGTCTCTAAGTTCTCTAAGCTTCCACCCGAAGACTCTGAGAAGGCCGTGGAGAAGCTGGTTGAGGCGGGCGTCGAAAGGGACGTAGCCATACAGATGGTGAACTGCCTCCCGAAGAGCGTCGAGGAGGTTAGAGTTTTCATAGGCAGGCATAGGATAATCTCTGAGGAGACCCTGAAGAAGATATTGGATATAATTAGAGGAGCCTCCGGTTAAGAGCCTTGAAGTCGGAAGCCGAGAGGAGGAAGTACGAGGAGTATGCGTACATCCTCGACATACTACCCCACGGTAGACCTGGAGCTCCGAGGTACTCGGCGAGGGATGGGCCGCTCGTCCAGATGGTCGGCGAGAGGTACTTCACCCTTCTGGAAGGAGTCGCCAGGAAGTTCGTCCCGATAAGCGTTGGCGAGAGGGTCTACATAGGGAAGGCCTTGAGAGAGAAGGTCAGCCGAATTCTCGGGAGAGTGAGGTACGAAGACCTCACGGCGGCGGCCAGGGAGGAGTTGGAGAGGGTGGTCGAGGAGATAGTGAAGTCGAACGAGGAGAGGTTCGTCAAGTTCTTCAACGAGGCCCAACCCGTCACACCGAAGATGCACGCCCTGGAGCTCATACCGGGCATAGGGAAACGGTACATGTGGCAGATCATCAGGGAGCGCGAGGCCAAGCCCTTCACGAGCTTCGACGACATAAGGAGCAGGACGAGCATACCAGATCCTGTCAAGATGATAGTCAAGAGAATCTTGGAGGAGCTGATGGAGGCGGACAGGTACCACCTGTTCACGGCCCCCTAACGTTTTTAAGCCCCCCAAACCCTGTTCTTGTCGGTATGAGGCCCTCAACCTACAGGAAGATAGACAGGATGCCCTACGTCAGACGTGAGTACATTCCGGGGTTTCCTCCTCCGAGGATAACGAAGTTCACGATGGGGAACCCTAACGGAGACTATGATGTCAGGGTCTCCCTCGTAGCTCTGAAGGACTGCCAGATAAGGCACAACGCCCTAGAGGCGGCCAGGATAGCGGCCAACAGGTACCTCAGCAAGAAGTTGGGTAAGAGCTACCTGTTCAGGATTCTCCCGTACCCGCACCATGTCCTTAGGGAGCACAAGCTACTCGGCATGGCCCAGGCGGACAGGTTCCAGAAGGGTATGAAGAAGCCCTTCGGCAAGCCCTTCGGCACGGCCGCCAGGGTCGGCAGAAACCAGGTTCTCGCAGTCGTGGACGTGAGGAGGCAGGACGTAGAGGTGGCCAAGGAGGCTTTGAGGAGGGCCTCCCACAAGTTCCCAGTCCCCTGCCGCATAGTGGCTGAGGAGATTGAGGCAGACTGACCTGGAGTACGTACTCGACCTCGACGGACTTGCAAGGAAGATTGTTGAGGGCGGCTTCAGGAGGGCCGTAGTCCAGCTTCCTGAGGGCCTCAGAGGCCTAGCCCCTAAGATTCTGGAAACCTTGAACGAGTTGGGGGTGGAGGCCATAATATCGGCGGAGACGTGCTACGGGGCGTGCGACCTGGCAGTATGGGACGCTGAGACCGTGGGGGCGGACGTGATAGTGCATGTGGGCCACAGCCCGATGGGTGTTAAGGTAACCGTACCGACGCTGTACGTGGACATCTCCCTCAGGGGCATGGTCAGGGAGGCAGTCTCTAACTGCCTGGAGTTCCTCGAGGGGTTCAGGAGGGTTGGAGTCGTCTCGACCATACAGCACGTCAAGCACCTCCAGGAAGCCTGTGAGACGCTGAGGGAAGTCGGGTTGGAGCCCGTCGTCGGCGGGGTGGGCTTCAGGGCCTCGGTGAGGGGCCAGGTCCTCGGATGCGACTACAGGGCCGCCACCTCGATAGCAGACCGCGTGGAATGCTTCCTGATAGTCTGCGGGGGTAGGTTCCACCCGATCGGACTGGCCGCGGCCACGGAGAAACCGGTCTTCGCAGCCAACCCCTACACGGGTAAGGGTTGGGAGGTTGGGGAGGAGGGGAGGAGGATGCTTGCTAAGAGGGCTGCGGCCATACAGCAGGCGTCTGAGAGGGAGGTGTTCGGCGTGCTCGTAGGACTCAAGCCAGGCCAAACCCAGCTTGAAAGGGCCTTTAAGGTCATGGAGCTCCTGAGGAGGGAGGGTAGGAGGACGTATATGTTCACAGTAGGCGAGGTGACAGCTGAAAAGCTCCAGTCCTTCAGGTGGGTGGACGCGTATGTGAACACAGCATGCCCGAGGATAGCGTTCGACGGCCTACCCTCGCTGAGGAAGCCTCTGATAAACTACGTGGAGGCCCTCGTCATGCTCGGAGTCTTGGGGTGGGATGAGGTCTGCCGCAGCGGAAGATTGTTAGAAGGTTAGAACTCGAAAGGGCCATAGCGAGGCTTAGGCCACACCCCAGGCCTAAGCTCTGGCTTGAGCAGTACACGATACCAGCCGACATCGCCTCGGAGCTCCTGTTCACCGCCACCTACATCTACGGAGACGTACCGGGTAGGACGGTCGTGGACCTCGGGTGTGGAACGGGTAGGCTAGCAATTGGGGCGGCCATGCTAGGAGCGGACCTGGCTGTCGGGGTGGACGTGGATCCCTTAGCTGTGGAGGTGGCGGCCGAGAACTCCCGAATCGCCCTCGTATCTGACAGGGTGTGCTTCGCAGTGGCGGACATATCGGCCGTCAGGGGGCGGTTCGACTGCGTCCTGATGAACCCCCCGTTCGGCGTGAGGAGGAGGCACATGGACCTTGAGTTCCTGAGGAAAGCCATACAGCTCTCGGACACGGTGTACTCTGTACACAAGACATCCACGTTAAGGTACCTTTCCAGGTGGCTGGAGGATGCGGGGTGGAGGGTAGACGTGGCCCTGAGGGTCAGGTTCAGAATACCGAGGATGTTCAGGTTCCACGAGAAGAGGTACCACGTCGTGGATGCGGCCATAATAAGGGCCGTGAGGGAGTAACTTTTAACCACGCCCGGGGAGGCTATTCATGGTGTCCTCTATGGCCAGGGGCCTCAAGGACAGGATTGGGATGTTCGTCCTCCCAGGAGATGAGGTTGGGATAATAGAGGAGTTCAGGGGTGGTAAGGGCACATACGTGGAGGGAGGAGTGATAAGGTCGAGGGTGATAGGCTCACTCCTGATAAACCCGAAGACCAGGAAGGCCTTCGTCTACCCTAGGGTTAAGATACCGACCTTCCCGAGGAGGGGAAAGCGCGTCCTAGCTGAGGTGTTGGAGGTGAAGAAGAACACAGCAATCGTGAACATAGTGGAGGTGGGTGGAACCCCACTCAAGACGGACTTCCTAGGAGTCTTACACCTCCCAGAGGGGTGGAAGAACGGAGACCCCGTCGCCGTAGGAGATTTAGTCAGGGCCAGAATTGCGAACACGAGGAACGGCGCCATACAGCTCCTCATCGACAGGCCGAACCTAGGCGTTGTGTACTCATTCTGCCCGAAGTGCGGGGAGGCCATGAGGAAGGCTGGGAGCGTCCTGAGGTGCCCGGCCTGCGAAAACGTTGAAAAAAGAAAGGTGGCAGTAAATTACGGTGTGAGGGTTTAGGATGAACGTAAGGGTTCTGGAGAGAAGCGAGAGGTCGCTGAGGATTGAGGTCTCAGGAGACGGACACAGCCTGTGTAACCTGGTCCAGGAGGCCCTGCTCGAGGACCCATCCGTAGAGATGGCGGGATACCACAGAGTTCACCCCCTATCAGACAAATTCATAATCTACGTAAGGGTCAAGGAGGGGGACCCGGACGACTCCGTCCTGAGGGCCGTGGAGAGGCTGAAAGGACGCTTGAAGGAGCTCCGCTCCCTAGTCGAGGGGGCATTCAAGGTTGGGGAGAATAAGGGAGGTTAAGGAGGAAATAAGGGTTCTCGGAGTGGACGACGGGAGGTTTAAGCCCAGGAGCTCCAGACACGTAGATATAGTCGGAGTCGTCTTCAGGGGCGGCATGTGGCTCGAGGGTGTGATGAGGTCTAGGATCGAGGTGGACGGCATGGATGCGACGGACAGGATAGTCGAGATGGTTAAGTCCTCCCCCCACTACGGTCAGCTTAGGGTGATAATGCTGAGCGGCATAACGTTTGGGGGTTTCAACGTCGTCGACATCAGGAGACTGTACGAGGAGACAGGCCTGCCCGTCATAGTTGTCAGCGAAAGGATGCCCGACACGGACAGGATTAGGGAGGCTCTGAAGAACCTCCCGGGGTGGGAGGAGAGGTGGAGGCTCATACAGGAGGCTGGAGGAGTGTTTGAGGTTGAGGTGGTGAAGGGCTCCAAGCCGATATACGTCCAGGCGGTCGGAATAACCAGGGAGAAAGCTGTGGAAATAGTTAGAAAGACCTGTGTCAGGGGCAGGGTACCCGAGCCGATTAGAGTTGCCCATTTAATATCCTCGGCCATATCCGAGGCCAGTTAGCATCACGTGTGTTGCGAAAAGTTTAAACGTAAGACAATCGGTTTAGGAAAGAGTTTCGATGAGGTTCTGCGTCAAATGTGGCACTAGGATGAAGAGGAAGCTCGAGAAGGGTAAGATAGTCTTCAGATGTCCAGTCTGTGGTTACACGGAGGTCGGCGGTGAGACCCTCAGGAGCGAGGCTAAGAAGACGCTTAACGAGGGGGTGGTTGTCATAGGTAGAGACGAGGAGAAACTGAGGACAATGCCTCAGGTGAGGGTAGAGTGCCCGAAGTGCGGGTACATGAAGGCCTATTGGTGGATGGTTCAGACGAGGAGCATAGACGAGAGCCCCACACAGTTCTACAGATGCGTAAAGTGCGGCTACACGTGGCGTGAGTACAGTTAACGGTATTCAAGCAAACGTCAAGGCGACGTGTTGATTCGCCGGGTACTTTCCGTCCGAGTTAAACAGAGCATTACCTTCTCTCCGTTTTTCCCCTCTAAATCCTTTTCAGAGAGGCTTCAGCCACGTCTGGAACATTTAAGTTTCTATCCCTCCTGTTAACATGTGGTGTCGGGGTTGTTCAAGGCGACTCTCATAAACGCCGGTAGGTTTCAGAAGCTCGTGAAGGCCCTCTCGACTATAGTTGAGGAAGGTTGCTTCACTGCAGACGAGAATGGACTCAGGCTCACGGCTCTGGACCCTTCTCACGTGGCTATGGTGGACTTCAAGTACCCGAGGGAGGCCTTTGAGGAGTACGTCTGCGATGAGGAGCTGAAGATAGGCATGAACCTGTTGGAGTTCCTCAAGTTCCTCGGTAGGGTTGAGAGCGGGGAGAGGGTTACGCTCACGTACGACAAGGCTGAGGGTAAGCTTGAGATGACGTGTGAGAGGGGTGGGAGGAGGAGGTCGTTCACGATACCGACGATAGAGGTCGTGGAGGAGGAGACGCCTTCTCCGAAGGTGTTCTTCAAGGCCAGCGCCAAGATGCTGACGAGGAGTGTCGAGGGAGCGATAAAGGACGCATCCCTCGTGAGCGACCACGTGAGGTTCGAGGTGAGCGAGGAGCAGCTCAGGATGAAGGCGGTCGGAGACCTGGGGACGGTTGAGGTAGTCTGGAAGGAGGGTTCAGACGAGTTGCTGGAGCTCGACGTGGAGGAGGACGTCCACGCTACCTTCAGCCTCAGCTTCCTCAGGGACATATTCAAGGCGGCCGGCAAGACATCTGAGATAGTCGTCCTGGAGCTCTCGACGGACATGCCGATAAAGCTGGACTTCGCCATACCAGAGGGGAGGCTGATATACTACTTGGCCCCATGTATAGGCGTATGAGCGTGACCTCTCTCTCCTGGCACGTCAAGTATCCCTTCTCTAAGAGGACTTTCGACCACCTCAGGCAGATGGGGTTCAAACTGGAGGACGTGGCCTCCCCGGACAACCCGGTCGTGGAGAGGGCTCTCGGAAGGATAGGGGAGGCCATACAGAGGGGGGTAGTTGGGAAGAGAGTCGACGCAGGCATCCTAGACGCCATGTCCTTCCTGACCGCAGCGGCCATAGTCTCCTGGACTGGTGAGCCTCTGCTGATGAGGAGGTACGCCCTCGCCGAGGCGAAGAGGGCTGGACGCATACTCGCCGTAGAGGACCTGAAAGATATAGTCTCCCTCGCGTCGAACACGTTCGGGTGGCGGGTTAAGCCGGCCGAGGGGGTCTCCCCCTACGAGGTTGCCGTCCACGTCAGGGACTACCTGAGGAACGCCGTTCCCCTCAGGGCCTCTAAGTGGAAGCTCGTGAACAGACTCGTGGATGGGGGATACGTCTACGTGACGAGGGGTGAGGCCGCCAGGCTTCTGGAGGTTGAGGTTGAGAGGCTAGTGTACCGCGTGGTCTCCGACTTCTCCTCAACACCGGTCCCCAAGAGTCTGAGGGGTGTGGTCGGAGAGGTTAGGGGTAGGTTCTCGGAGAGCCGTCCTTACGAGGCCGTACAGACGGTTGGAGGCGTGAGGGTTGAGGCCTTTCCACCGTGCATGAGGGAGATGTACGCTAAGCTCAAGGCTGGTGCGAAGCTCTCCCACGTCGAGAGGTTCTCGATAACCGCTTTCCTGATAGGGGTTGGGATGAAGCTCGAGGACATATTCAAGCTTTTCACCTCGGTGTCGGACTTCGACGAGAGGCTGACATGGTATCAGATTAGGCACATAGCCGGTCAGGTAGGCGGTGGGACGAAGTATTCCCCGCCGAAGTGTGAGACTCTGAGGATGCACGGCCTCTGCACCCAGCCTGACGAGCTGTGCGGCAGGATAAGGCATCCGATAAGCTACTACAGGATCAAGGTTAGGGGTGCGAGGGGTGGAGGCCGAGACGCTCGGATTCGTCAGGGAGATGTTTAGGAGGTACTACGCCGAGCACATGGAGGAGGTCAAGCCTCCGTCGATGATGGAGCTTAGGGAGTTCGGGTTCCTCGGGTTCGAGGAGAAGATGATGATAAGGCACAAGGGCTTCAGGAGGCCTGAAGATCTCCGGATGTTCATAGCCCAGCATGTGCCAGCCCACGTCTACTACTCATCTGCCTACTACAGGAACCCCGAGGCGGAGATGGAGCTGAAGGGCTGGCTTGGGGCTGACCTTGTGTTCGACATAGATGCAGACCACATACCGACTCCATGCAAGAAGGGGCACGACAGGTGGATGTGCAGGGAGTGCGGCGCCTCGGGTAGGGGCATGGCACCCGACAGGTGTCCGAGATGCGGCGGAGCCGTCGAGGCTGAGACATGGTTCTGCGAGGCCTGTCTGGAGGCGGCTAAGGAGGAGACTGTAAAGCTGCTGGACATACTCGTCCAGGACTTCGGCCTCTCCTACGGGGAGCTAAGCGTCTGCTTCTCAGGCCATAGGGGATATCATGTCCACGTGGAGGACGAGGCCCTTAGGGAGCTCGGAAGGGAGGAGAGAAGGGAAATTGTGGACTACGTCCGGGGGCAGGGGATGGAGGCGGAACTCCATGGGGTTCTCGAGAGGCCCAACCTGACGGCCCCAGGGTGGAGGGGCAGGCTGACGAGGGGTCTCTACGAAGTCCTGTCGAGGTACGGGCCTGAGGAGCTCAGGGCACTAGGGCTCAGGCCGAGGGTCGTTAAGGCCCTGACTGAGGGAAGGAGCTCCATACTGAGGAGGATAGAGGATGGCATGCCCCTAACCACGACTCCGGGAGTTGGGAGAGCCTCCTGGACCAAGCTGGCTGTGGAGGCGGCGAGGGTCAGGGGGGCCCTCGTGGACACGGTTGTGACGGCGGACGTCCACAGGCTCATAAGGCTCCCCTCAACTCTCCACGGTAAGACGGCGCTGAGGGTGGCTGAGGCTCCGGTCAGGGGCTTAGAGAATTTCGACCCGCTGAAGGAGGCTGTGGCATTTAAGGGTGGAAGCGTTAAGGTTTTTGTGGAGAGGGCCCTGAGCTTCAGGGTCGGGGAGACCGTCTACGGCCCGTACGAGGGCCAGGTGGTGGAGCTCCCCCTCCAGCCAGCCCTACTCCTCATGTGCAAGGGTGTGGCCAGGCTTGTCGAAGCTGGAGAGGTACGACAGACTTAGGAGGATGCTCAAGAGGGAGCTGGAAAGCCCTGAGATACAGGCAGCCCCGCCGAACCTCTACAGGGAGCTCTCCGAGTACATCAGTGACCTGAGGTCGGAGGTCAGGATGGCCTCCGCGGAGTCCCTTAGAGGCTCCCTGCTGAAGAGGGAGCTCGAGGTGGTCGAGCGGATGGTTAAGAGGCTCCTCGAGCTCAGAGTTCGCAAGATAGTCTCGGCGGTCACGGGGGGCGTCAAGCCCCCGGTTGAGAGGCTTACACCGGAGGAGAGAAGGGTGATGGACTCACTCTCAGAAGCCCTCGAAGAGTTCAGAGGGATGGTCGAGGAGATACTGATGGGGAGGCCTCCGAGGGGCCGGGCTGAGAGACAGTCTGGGGTGAAGATGATCAGGATACTCAAGCCCCTCCCCCAGATAGTCGGCTCAGACATGAAGGTGTACGGCCCCTTCAAGCCCGAAGACATAGTGCTACTTCCCGAGAGGGATGCTGAAAACTTAATTAGGGGCGGGGCTGCTGTGGAGGTGGAGGTTGGGAATGAAGGTCCCAAGCGTGATTAGGACGTACTGCCCCAGGTGTAACGCCTACACGGAGCACTCGGTCAGCCTGTACAAGCATGGGAGGAGGAGCAGGCTCCGCTGGGGTGAGAGGAGGCACGAGGAGGAGAAGCATGGATACGGCGGGCAGAAGTACCCCATCCAGAGGAAGTTTGCGAAGACCACGAAGAAGCAGACGCTGAAGCTTGTCTGTAAGGTGTGCGGGTACACGAGGCAGAGGAAGGGCATAAGGCTGAAGAAGCTCGTGATAGAGTGATGGGCATGTCGGACATAAGCGAACTCATACCTAGGCCGAAATCTAGGTTCCTCCTCGTGAGGTGCCCAGAGTGCGGGAACGAGCAGATAGTGTTCAGCCACGCGAAGACGACCGTTAAGTGTAGCTCCTGCGGGTTCACACTCGCCGAGCCGAGGGGAGGGAAGGCCAAGATAAACGGGGAGGTACTGACGGTCTTGGGGTGATGCCACGTGGCTGAGGAGGTTTGGCCCGAGGTTGGGGAGCTCGTCGTCGCCACCGTGAAGCGCATCGTACCCTACGGGGCTTACGTGGAGCTCGACGAGTACGGCGGTAAGGAGGGTCTGATACACATCTCGGAGATATCCTCAAGCTGGGTGAGGAACATAAGGCACTTTGTCAGGGAGGGACAGAAGGTCGTCCTCCAGGTCCTGAGGGTGGACAGGGCCAGGGGACACATAGACCTCTCGCTGAGGAGGGTCAGCAAGTCGGACAGACGGAGGAGGATGTTGGAGTACAAGCGTGAGAGGAAGGCCGAGTCCGTCATAATAACCGCAGCCGAGAGGCTGGGTATGACACCCGAGAAGCTGTTCGACATGGTCGGAGACAAGCTCCTAGAAGCCTACGACACGCTGTACGAGGGAATGATTCAGGTCGTCAAGAAGGGCCCTGAGTTCCTTGAAAAGCTCGGCGTTCCGAGGGACGTCTCAGAGGTCGTGGCGGAGGTGGCCTCGAAGAAGGTTAAGATACCCATGGTCAAGGTTTCGGGGACGTTCACCCTGACATGCTACAAGCCCGACGGAGTCAAATCCATAAAGGAGGCTCTGATATCGGCTAAGAAGGCGGCGGGTAAGGGCGTGGATGTCAGGATGTACATGGTAGGCCCTCCGAAGTACAGGATAGAGGTTAAGGCTGAGAACTACAAGAGGGCTGAGAAGGCCCTCAACAGGGCAGTTGAGAAGGCCTTAGAGATCATAAAGTCCCACGGGGGGGCAGGAAGCTTCGAGAGGGATTAGCAGTCATGGTTTGGCTTCTTAGGAGATGCGAGGTCTGCGGGAGGTACACGCTGAAGGACAGGTGCCCTGCATGCGGCGGTCCAGTCAGGATACCCCATCCAGCGAGGTTCTCCCCCGACGACAAGTACCTGAGGTATAGGGTTATGGCTAGGAGGGCTACTCGACCCTCACGTTGAACTCCTCCTCGATGAACTTTATGGCCTCCTCCCTGGAGACTCTGTGCCTCCTCGGGACCTTAGCCCTACACCTCCTCCGTCTCATTATCCTGTAACCTGGTCTCTCCACGGAGACGCAGACGTCCATGCCGAATATCCCGACCCTCGGGTCGTATCTGGTTCCAGGTATGTCTATGTGCTCTCTTATCCCGAAGGAGAAGTTCCCGTACTCGTCGAAGGAGGACGCCTTCAGTCTCCTACCCACAGCCTCCAGAGCTCTGTCGAGGAAATCCATGGCCCTCTCACCCCTCAAGGTGACTACACAGGCTATGGGCTCCCCCTTCCTTATTCCGAAGGGCTTTATCGTCTTCTTGGCCCTCCTCACGCAGGGCTTCTGGCCTGTGAGCTCCTCCAGAACTCTCATAGCCCTCTCCAGAGGCTCTCCTGAGGTACCCACGCATATATTCACGACTACCTTCCCAATTCTCGGCTGAAGCATCGGGTTCTCCTTCGGAGCCTCCTCGGTCATCACCCACCACCGGGAAGGGATATCAGGGGTTTCTCGGCACCCAGGGCGAACACGTACTGCCTGACGGTCTCGAACGTGGAGCCATCAGGCCTCTGAAGCCTGACGGTCCAGGGCTTGAGCATGCTCCCCTTAGAAACCCCGACGACCCTGCCAACCTCGCCCATCCTTCTACCCCAAGTCACTATAGCATACACGCCTTCTCCGAACTTCACGTGTTCGAGTACCTCCTGCTCGGGTATGGATATCTTCAGGACATCATAGGTCTTGTAAACATCTTCGAGGGGGTTCTTGGGGTCTTCGACCCTCACGAGTACGTTACGTCCGTCGTGGAGGTTAAGCTGTACGTGGCCTCCCTTTACCGTCGTCTTGTTCTCTATCCTGCAAAGCTTGAACCTCCTCTCCTCCTCGTCTATCGGGTGAAGGACGAACCTACCCCTACCCGGCAGGACCCTGTACGCCTCACCCACATCAGGCACCTCGACGACGTCCATCAGGCCGACAGGGTACTTCGGATCCCTCCTCACCCTACCGTCGACGAGGAAACGCCCCTCCTTCACGAGGATCCTCGCCTCCCTACCCGTCTCCGCATACCCGAGGACATCCCTCACGAGCACGAGGAGTGGTATGCACGCCTCCTTAGGGTGCGGCCCTGGCCTCGGCTTGACTGTCCAAACGGCCTCCTTACGCTTTATCGGCCAGGTTCTCGGGGCTGGGGGCCTCTTAAGGTGTCTGGACCCCATCACTCAGCACCAACCTTAGCCTCGTATCCCCTACGCTTCAGGATTTTCCTCCTCCAGTCGTCCAGCTTGAGCTCCGTTATCATGACGTTGCACGGCCTTATGGGTATCGGAACAGTCGAGCCGTCTGCCTTCTCCCTGGTTAGGCCCTCGATGTATATGAACCCCTTCTTCGTGTCCACCCTCATCACCCTGCCATCCCTCATCTTGTAGTCTCCCTTCAGTATCATCACGACGTCGTCCTTCCTGACGGGCATCGTCCTGACGCCGTACTCGGCCCTGAGCCTCGGGGAGAGGGGGGCTGAGAGCATCTTCCTCCTCACGTGGTGGGGTGCGTTGTACAGTCTCTTCCGAGCCTTCCCAGGCTTCCTTGTCTTCTGCCTACCGGCCATGCTACACCACCATCCCGGCCACGCTGGCTATCTTAGGCCACCTGTCCACAGCCTCCCTCGCCACACACCCCTTTATCGCAGAACCCTTGGGCACGCCGTCCGGGGTCATTATGATGGCCGCGTTGTCCTCGAACTGTATCCAAGTCCCGTCAGGACGCCTGTAAGGCTTCCTCTGCCTGACTATGACGGCCGGAAAGAGCTGACCCTTCATGTCTGGCGGGCCGTCTCTCACAGACACGATGACAAGGTCTCCGACCCCTATGGACGGCCTACGCCTCTTACGGCCCTTGTAGCCGACGAGCTGGATTATCTTAAGCTTCTTGGCTCCCGTGTTGTCCGCGCACATGACTACTGAGCCTATCGAGAGGCCTCCTGAAACCCTCCTCCCACTGGCCTGCCTGAGGCTCCCCTTAACCGGCATGTCAGGCTCCCTCCAGTTTCTCTACGACGACGAAGGCTTTGGTCTTGCTGAGGGGTCTGCACTCGGCTATGCGTACCCTGTCCCCGACCCTCGCATCTATGCACGGCGGGTTGTGGGCTGGTATCCGGCTCCTCCTACGCTCATACCTCTTGTACTTCCTGTCGTACTTAAGGTAGTCCACTTTGACGATTACGGTCTTCTGCATCTTGTCGCTCACGACCGTCCCTTCGAGTATTGTGCCCCTGACTTTCAGGTTCCCGTGGAACGGGCAGTTCTTGTCGTTGCACTCCCTCGCGGGTGGCTTTACGCCTTCGAGGCCTACCATAGCCTCTTTACCCTCCTCTTAACCCTGTCCTCAGGCCTCCCGACGAGCAGCCTCCCTTCCACCTCGACGACCGTCCCGTCGGGGAGCCTGAACCTGAACGTGGAGACGGCCTTCGGCAACATTTTACGGCCCTTCTCGGTCTCTATGACGAGCATGTTCCTCGTCTCGTCCACCACGAGACCCTTTATGCCCACGTACCCTCTGTGCGTGCTCTTGGACACACGGGCCTCCAGGCCTATCAGCTCGTGCCTGATTATGTTCTTGGGCGTTATCGGAGTCATCTACCGGACCCCCCGAGCTCTTCCTCATGCATTATGGTAAGGAGCCTGGCTATAGCCCTCCTGAGTTCCCTTATCCTGGCCGGGTTCTCGACGGAGCCCCCGGCCTTGACGACGGCCCTGAGCTTCATGAGCTCCGCCCTCAGCTCCCTGAGCTTCTTAACCCTCTCCTCGGGGTTCATCTTCCTTATCTCTGAAGGCCTGAGGATGGGCATGCTAACCACCCACCTCCTCGGACGGTGGAGCTCCCTCACCCTCCTCGACCACAAACTCCTCCTCGGACACGGGTCTCCTTATCTCAACCCTGTCCGGGAACTCCACGCCCGGGGGGAGTATCCGAACCTTAACCCCATAGACGCCTGGCTTGAGCTTGACATGTACTGTGGCCTTCCTGACGTACTTCATGGCGGGCTCGCCCGCCTTCGGGAGGTAACCCGCCGTAACCTTCTCGAACCTCGACCTATCGCTCCTGAGCTTACCGCTGACGACTATCTCAGCCCCGACGGCCCCGGCCTCCATTATGCGCCTAAGCGCCCAGAATATAGCCCTCCTGTAGTGGACACCCCTCTCGAGGGCTGAGGCTATCCTCGAAGCCATTATGTGGGGGTTAAGCTCTGGGACCTCCACCTCGACGACGGTTATCTGGGGGTTCTTCAGACCGAACTTAGTCTCAAGCTCCTCGGCCAGCTCCTTTATCCCTATCCCATGCCTCCCGATTATCCTCCCAGGCCTCATGACGTGGAGGACTACGTAGGTCCCGAGTGGGGTTTCGGTTATGGTTACACCCCCGAACCCTGCGTCTCTGTACTTCTCGGTAAGGTACTCCTCAAGCTTCATCCTAAGCTTGGCCTTTTCTATGAAGTACCTCAGCCTACTCAACCTCCTCCACCACCACCTCGATGTGCGTCAGCTGCTCGTTCCAAGGGGTAGCCCTGCCGAAGGCCCTCGGCATGTAACCCCTAATCTTCGTACCTTTCTGGGCTGCTATGTGGATTATCCTGAGCCTCTCCGTGTCCAAACCCTTGAAGTCGGCGTTGTTCTCAGCGTTCTCCAGCACCCTCAGTATGGCCTTGGCGGCCTTGACGGGGTACCTCCCAGCGTAGAAGCCCTGAAGGCCCCTCCTGTGAGGCTGCTTCTTCTTGAACCTCCTGAACGGGACGGGACGCTTCTTCGCTATTACTCCCTCGAGAAACCTCTTAGCGTCTTGGAGCATCATCCCCCTTATGGCGTCACACACCTCGACAGCCGCCTTGTAGGATATCCTCAGGTCCCTACCGCTGGCTAGGGCCGTCCTGTCGGGGTCCAGCTCCGAGACAGAATACCTCCACGTCGGCATCCCGTTTCGACCACAAACAAACGTCTGAAGCAATAAAAACGTTATCAACACGCCCAGACGGAGAACAGCATAACCTATTTAATGGTCGGTTATATCTCAATACGAGCTAGCCGTGAGGTCTAAGGCCAAGACCGCGTCGTTCATAGCCATGATGGCAGCCCTCGGGAACGCTCTGTTCGTCGCATCCCAAACCATATTCACGACAGGCCAGGTCGCCCTAGACTTATCCCACGTCGCAACGTACATAGTGGCCATATACGGCGGCCCCATACTCGGAGCAGTCGTCGGGGCCCTGGTTGGGATAGGGCCTGCCATATACTTCGGGTACGTAGGCGGAGTCCTCGGCCCCCTCGGTCTCTTCGGCCTACCCGTAGGCAAGGCCCTGACGGGTTTAATGACAGGCTTCCTCTCGAAGACCCTGCTCCTGAGCGGTGAACCGTTGCCTTCCAAGAGGACCGTTCTGATATCCATGCTGGGCTACGTGCCTGAATGTGTGTTCACAGTGTTCATCTTCCGTGTCCTCGTGCCGGTCTTCCTCCCCTCCGAAACGGCCGCCTTCCTCGTCGCACTGCTGACGCCGATACTCGTGAAGGCCTGGATAGAGATAGGCTTCATATCCGTCCTGATGGGGGCCCTGGCTGGGAACGGAGGCTTCCTCACATTCGTCAGGAAGTTCGTTTCCTGAATAGGTCCTTAAGCCTCGGGTAGAGCTCCTTGTAAACTCTATACAGCCTCTCGTACACCTTGTGCCTAGATGCGTCGGGGTTCACCCTGCCGGAGAACCTAACCATGCTGTCCATGGCCTCTCCCATACTCCTGTAGAGGCCCGTTGCGTAGGCGGTCAAGACGGCGGTTCCCAGGGAGGCTGTGTCGAGAACCTCGGGGATTAGGGTGGGCCTTCCGAGGGCGTCTGTGAATATCTGCCTCCACAACCTGCTTTTAGCCCTGCCTCCGCAGAGCCTGATGTTCCCGACGGTCGCCCCGACTTCCTCCATGACGTTTATGATGTCGTACAGAGCCATGGCGCACCCCTCTATTAGGGCCCTGGTGAAGTGACCTCGGGTGTGGTTTATGGAGACGCCGAGGAAGACCCCCCTGGCGTAGGCGTCCCAGACCGGGCTCCTCTCCCCGTGCAGGTAGGGGAGGAACACCAGACCCCCGCAGCCCGCCTCCACTCTCTCAGCCTCCTCGTCCATAAGCCTGTACGTCTCTTCCCTCCCGAGCTCTGAGACTTCGCGGCTGTAGAGGACGTCTTGAAGCCATTTGTAGGCAGTTCCGGAGGTGTTCGTGCATCCAGCCATGATCCACCTACCCAGAACGAGGTTGTAGGTGGTCCAGACGCGTCCAAGGCCATCCACGAGCCTCCTTTCCAGACACACGTCCACGCACGTGGAGGCCCCGAGGACGACGGAGGCTTGGCCGGGCTCCCTAACTCCAGCACCGTACATCGCGCATACCCCGTCAGCGCCTCCGTTCACGACGGGTATCCCGGCTTCTAGACCCGTCTCCTTGGAAGCCCCCTCGGAAACTTGACCGACACATTCGTCGCTTCTCCTCATCTCGGGTATCTTCTCAACGTCCAGCCCAGCCTTCCTAAAAGCCTCGACGAAGCCGTCGTAGGGTATGAGTATAGTCCAGCAGAGTTTCTCAGTCAGCTTGTAGGATATGTAGTCTGAAGCCTTCTCTAGGAAGAACTCCGTCCTCCGGTAGGTCTCTGGACGCTCTTCCATGACCCATAATGCTTGGAGAAGGGAGGTTGCGAATGGGCTGACGCCCACCCCGAGTTTTCGGCTTAGCTTCTCGAAAGAGGCTATGCTTCTAACATCCATCCAGAGGGGTGAGTCCATCAGCGGCTTTCCACCAGCCACTGGTATCAGGGAAGGACCCTGACCCGTGATGCCCACAGCCTTAATCTGTCTTGGGTTCACCCCTTTCAGAACCTCCCTTATCCCTATCTTGGCAGCCTCCCACCACTGCTCAGGGCTTTGCTCCACCCACCCGCCTCTCGGAACCTTCACGCCGTACTCCACGTAGGAGGATGAGGCAACCCTACCCTCCGGGTCGAAGAGGCAGACCTTCGCCCCTGTCGTCCCTACGTCTATCGTCAGTATGAGCTCCTCCAAACCACGTCATCCCCGCCCCTACTCTAAGAGTTGATGGATCACTAGTTAATTAGGCCTTCCCAGAGAGCTCCTCCAGACTCCTTCGGAGCTCCGTACAGGCGAATATGAGGTACGTCACCATCCTCCTCACACTGCACCTGTAGTGTCCCCCCATGTACCTCGACCTCTCCACGAGGCCCTTCTTGTGCAGCTTGTCCACAGCCCTCTCCACAGCCTTCCTCGTCATACCCAACCTCTCGGAGAGCTCCTTAATAGTCATCGACCTACCTGACTCAAGCAGGTAGAGAAGGATCTTGAGCTGTGTGGGGGCCTTGGGAAGCCTCAGGAGGGCCTCAACAGCCTCCTCGAATTCCTCGCTCATTTTCCAGCCTCCATTTTTCTTATTATCTCCCGGTACAGCTTCATTAGGATGTCGTGCGGAGTGGTCTTGGAGACGTAGCCCTCCGGGACAGACTCCACGAGACCCATCCTTTTCAGCTCGCTCAGCCTCGCCCTAACAGTGGACGGGCTTACGGCACCCACAGCCTCCAGAACCTCCTTAGGCTTAGCGGGTGTCTGCCTGAAGGTTAGATAGCAGAGTATTCTGAAGGACACGGACTTTAGTCCAAGTTTGTCAAGGGCGCTCTCGGGTTCAGCCACGTCTCTCACTCTCCGAAAGATAAGTCTCGAGTATGGGAGCCAGTATGGCTCCGAGGTTATACCTGTACATGCCCTTAGAGACTCTCTCCACCAACCCCTTCCTCCTGAGGTGCATCAGGGCTATGCTGACGGCGTTCTCAGTCAGGTTGAGCTCCTTGGCTATCTCCTTCGTGGCCATGGGCCTGTCGTGCCTTATGAGGCACATGAGCACCCTCCTCTGGGTCGTCGACCTCCTGAGGCTCCAGAGGCTCTTGGAAACATTTGTTTCCATGGGAACCCCAGGCTACTTCCCGCTTATCTTCCTGAAGACGAGGGCTACCAGGTCTGTAAAGGGTATAAGTGACCTGTAAACTCCTTCGGAAACCTGCTCGACGAATTCCTTCTCCAGTAGCTCCCTGAGGGCTGGCCTAACCGTCCCAGGCTTTATACCAGTCTCCCTAGACACGTCAGCGGGCTTACATGGGCCCCTGAACGAGAGGTAGACAAGGACCTTGAACAGACTTGTGTCGGGGTCCAGCTCCTCCAGTATCCTTTCAGCAAGCTCGCTCATGCACCTATCCCTCCAACTTCCTCAACCTGTCATACAGGTCCAGAATCATTCTAGGTATGTTGAGCGAATATTTCCCTCTCCCCTCCCTCAGCAGGAAACCCTCTTCACAAAGCTTTCCGTATATCGCCTTGACCGAGTTGTAGTTAGCGCCAAGATGTCTAGCCATGTCGCTCGGACCGTAGTCCGGATGTAGGAGGAGCTCCCTGAAAACCCTCTCCCTAAGGCTGACCTCCTCACCCAAAGCCTTACACCCAACAGATAAACAGAGCCTAGCCTCTATTAAAATTTTCTAAACTTTTACAAGAGCAAAACCAACGGTTATATAGAGCGGCAACATTTCTCAATATATAAATGAAAGGCCGATTTTGAGAAATGTTGCTCGTTACACCGACAAGTTTATATGTGATATGGGAAAGGTTTAGTTTGGAAAGGCTCATATGGTGGTTGCCTAAGATGGGCGAGGGGTTCCCGAGGGCATCAAACAGCCTCCGCAGCATCGCCACGTATTCTAAGCTTTGTCTCTCTCTGAGGAAAGCCGTGATAAGGGAGCTTATAAGCGGTGTAGAGGGAGATAGGAACGAGATTATGAGGGTTTCTGACAGGATAAGGTGTATGATAGGCTTTCTGGATATGCGTAAGAGGATGGTGTTCGACCATGTGGCTGGAGTGGATGCCGGAGGTCATAGGCTCCCCCTACTTTCGAAGTTCTTCGGCGTCTTGAGCGCCCTTGTCTACATGCTTCCTAAGGGTCTCCGTTTCTTCACAGAACCTGATGTCGTAACATTTCCGCACACCTTTTCGTCCGAGAAGTTTAAGGGCATCCTAAGCGTGAGGAGAGAGGCTAAGCTTTACGAGACCGCCATAAGGTTCGTCGAGAGGTTTGGAGACCGTGTGGAGCTCATGCTCGTGGACGGTCCCCTAGCCTTCAGCGGGTGGCTTAGGAGGGTTGGGAGGAGGGAGGACAGGGAGCTCCTGTTCGACAACGTGAACAGGTTTCTGAGGGTTTGCGAGGAGAGGGGCATACCCGTGGCCGGGGTCGTGAAGAGGGCCTCAGCTAGGTTCCTGATATACCACCTCAGACTGCACGAGGAGACGAAGCTCCCAGACTCCTTCCTGCTCCTACACTGCATGAGAGCTGGCGAGAGGACTGAAG
>Ga0190286_1000351_pt1 | contig 19895 bp, 17 predicted proteins | sample 48691834_MG_FD_183241 | JGI IMG/M metagenome (GOLD analysis project Ga0190286, IMG submission 183241) | Hydrothermal vent microbial mat bacterial communities from Southern Trench, Guaymas Basin, Mexico - 4869-18-3-4_MG | ecosystem: Environmental > Aquatic > Marine > Hydrothermal vents >... | reverse complement strand
ATCCTCGAGGGGGTAGGGAACAAGCTTCTCGAGGCCTGCGGCGATGATGAAGTGCACCCCCTTCGCTGTGAGGTATCCTATGGCTGCGCCTATTGTTCCACCCTTTGGGGAGCCGAGGAAGATGGCTGCAGAGCCGTAGGGGTCGATGGCGTTCGCCCCCTTTATGAAGACATCATCCGAATCCATCTGCTCCAGAACGGCGATCAACTCTTCGAGGCCCATCGTCTTAACCTCGCCGTGGTCGATGACGTGGTATCGGCCTCGGCCTTTAGGGTCGGTGACGCAGCATCCCCTCGCCGTGACGACGCCTGCTGTGAACATCCCCTTATCGACCTCGACGCCGAGGAGCTCCTCGAGGACATAGCCTGTCGTCGTGCTGGTGGCTATGGCTATTATTCCCTCCTTCATGGCCCTCTGGACGACATCCATCTTCGCTATGGCCTTCCCTATCAGCCTCTTCCCCTCAGCCGGTGTCAGGGTGACCTGCAGCAGCATCCCAATAGAGTTGACCCCTGAGGATTAAATGGTTCCGCCTATGCCTCAAACTCCCCCTCGCTGAGGGCCTCTGCGAGTATGTCCCCGAAGTCCGTCAGCCTTATCGCCTTCATCTTCGCCCCCTTCTCACTCTCTATGAGACCCTTAAGCTCAAGCCTCCGAACGATGCGGCTGAAGCGGTTCCTCAGCGTCGACGTCGCCTCAGCGTATCCGAACCAGCGGATGATCTCGCTGATGGAGCCTGCCGCTCCACCATGCTCACGTAGGAGGACGAGAAGCCTCTTCTCCATCTCCCATTCACGCTCCTCATACCTAGTCCTCGGCTCAAGCCTGTAGCCTGGCAGCCTGATCTCTATCGGTTCGAGGCTTGGCTGATTTCTGGCCTTCTCAAACCACTCCTCAAACTCCTTTTCGCCGATCCTACCCCGAACATACCAGGCTGGCCTCCTCGATGGAACGGTGTAGACCCTCGTATTCCTGAACATCAGGGCGACGGTGAGGGCGACTCCCTGGGCGACGTTTGTTGCTGAAGTAATGTCGATTAGAACCTCCTCCCCCTCATCCCTCGCCCTGGAGACGATGCCGTAGAGCTTCTTAAACACATCCTTATGATCCATCGGGTCATAGCCGACCATTATCGGGTCGAGGATCTCCAGCCTCCTCCTCAGATCCTCGGCGTTCCTCCTCGACATGTAGGAGAAGACGGCCGTCTCATCCTCAGCCTCCACGTTGCTGTAGAGGAGGTAGAGCCTCGTTATCCCCATACGGCGGCTCCAATACCTGACACCGTCGAAGGGCCTCTGGAGATAGTTGCCCACGAGGCAGATGATGACGGTCAAACATCCACCTCCATAACAAAAATCTGAGACAATCTAAACATCTCCAAGATATTCCTTAATCCTCTCATAATCTCCTATCATAAAGAGTTTGTGAGTTCTCGTACCCTTACACTTAAGCAAATCCAAGGCATATAATGCGGCGAGGAAACCTGATAACCAATTTCTGCCGACACCGATAGCCCTCTCGATGTCTGTTATAGATGCAATCGATTCCTTTTTAAGTAGGCTCAACACTTCTTTTAAAACGGCATGTGGATTATCCGTTCCAACCATCGGGATTCACCTCACATTCTCGCATATTTGCATGCATGCATAGGTGCAGCCTCATTCCTAAGTGGAGTTGAGAGAATTCCGCTTAAAAAATTTCCTGTTAAAAAATTAGGTAAGATGATAGGAAATGAAGGAAGAAAATGCTTATTTTAGAAGCTTGCCTACTAATTTTCTTGCGGTTATGCATGTAAACGAATTTGCATGCAAATATATGGCCGAAGGGGGTTGAGGTGCATTCAATGAGGCATCCTGCCTTTGTTAGGAAGAGGGATGGTCGTCTTGCTAAGTTTGATGAGGGGAGAATAATAAGAGCTATAACTAAGGCATTTAACGCTGTTGGCGAAAAGGATGGTGAGATAGCCAAGAGGCTCTCTGGAAGGGTTATCGAGAAGCTCTATGAGAAGTTTGGGGAAGACGGTGTTCCCACGGTTGAGGAGATACAGGACTTAGTTGAAAACACCCTTATGGAGGCAGGATACTATGAGGTTGCAAGAGCATACATTCTCTATAGAAAACAGCGTCAACAGGTCAGGGAGCTGGCTTTTCTGCTTGAGTCGGGAGATATGATCGATAAGTATATCGATAATCTTGACTGGTATGTGAAGGAAAATGCAAATATGGGATACAGCATCCAGGGACTCAACAACTACATCGTTGCAAGAATTGTGAGCCAATACTGGCTGATGAGAATCTATCCACCTGAGATAAGGAAGGCACACATAAGCGGAGACTTTCACATACACGACCTTGGATTCCTGGCAACCTACTGCGTGGGATGGGACATAAGGCAGCTCCTGTTAGAGGGTTTTGGTGGCGTAGGCAACAAAATAGAGAGCAGACCTCCCAAGCATTTCAGGGTTGCATTAGGTCAAGTCGTGAACTTTCTCTACACGTTGCAGGGAGAATCCGCAGGGGCACAGGCCTTAAGCAACTTTGATACTTATCTTGCACCGTTTATAGCATATGACAACCTTGATTACGAGCAGGTCAAACAGACCTTGCAGGAGTTTCTCTTCAACATGAATGTGCCTACCAGAGTAGGTGGTCAGACCCCATTCACCAATATTACATTAGATCTGAAGGTGCCCAAGTTTATGGAAGATGAGGGTGTCATCATAGGGGGTAAGCTACAAGACGATGTCTTTGGAGATTTCCAAGATGAGGTGGAGATGTTCAACAGGGCCTACTGTGAGGTGATGATGGAGGGCGATGCCAAGGGACGCATATTCACTTTTCCAATACCAACATACAATGTGACAAGAGACTGGAATGATGAGTGGGAATTCGAGAAGCTTTGGCAGATGACGGCCAAATATGGTGCACCCTATTTCAGCAACTTCATCAACAGCGACATGAAACCGGAGGATGTCAGGTCTATGTGCTGTCGTCTGAGGCTTGACACCAGGGAGCTTGTCAGGAGAGGTGGAGGCTATTTCGGTTCGAACCCCCTTACAGGATCAATCGGAGTCGTGACGATAAACATGCCAAGGATAGGCTATCTCTCCAAGGATGATGATGAGTTCTTCGAGCGACTTGAGAGATTGATGTATCTCGCTAAGGAGAGTCTTGAGATAAAGCGTAAGACACTTGAACATTTCACTGAGAATGGTCTGTATCCATATTCGAGACACTATCTATCTGGCATAAAGCAGAGATTTGGCGCCTATTGGAAGAACCACTTCAGCACAATAGGGCTTGTCGGCATGAATGAGGCCTGTCTTAACTTCCTGGGCGTGTCAATAGCTGACAAGGAGGGGTTGCACTTCGCTATCAGAGTGCTGAAATTCATGAGGGAAAGGCTGTCAGAGTATCAAGAGGAGACTGGCAACATCTACAACTTAGAGGCAACTCCAGCGGAGGGATGTAGCTATCGGCTGGCTAAAATCGACAAGGAGAGGTTCTCTGACATAATCGTTGCAAATGAGAAATATTTACCCAAGGCTGAGCCATACTACACCAACAGCACCCATCTACCTGTCGATCACAATCTATCTCTTGGCGAGGCTTTGAGACATCAGGATCAGCTTCAGACCCTATACACTGGTGGCACAGTGTTTCACATATGGGCTGGAGAATCTAACAGTTATTGGGAAGGTATATCAAAACTTATCAGAAGAATTTGCAGCAACTTCAGAATGCCCTACATCACATATACACCAACCTTCAGTATATGTCCAACTCACGGATACATAAGCGGCGAGGTTTGGAAGTGTCCATATTGTGGCGCTGAATGTGAAGTTTTCAGCAGGGTGACAGGATATTATAGACCAGTCAGTCAGTGGAACGATGGCAAGCAAGCAGAGTTTAAGCAGAGAAAGTATTTGATATGAGCATATTCAGCTTAACTCTTTTTACAAATATAAAGGATTAATCTTTAAAAGGGAATAAAAGAAGGCTATAGTTCCTCTTCCTCCTCCTTTTCTTCTGGGCCTTTCTCCTCTTCCTCCTCCTTCTCCCTGACGGCTGCGATTACGTCGTCGATCCTTAGCACCATCGACGCCAACTCGGTTGCAGTCTTTATGGCCTGCTCCTTCACCCATGCTGGGTCGAGGACTCCCTTCTCAACCATGTCGACGATCTCACCTGTATAGACGTCGATACCCATCTTGAATCCGTCCTCCTTCTCATGGGCCGCCCTCAGGGCTACCATGGTGTCTATTACGTCGTGTCCAGCGTTCTCGGCGAGGGTCTTGGGTATGACCTCCAAGGCGTCGGCGAAGGCCTCGATGGCCAATTGCTCACGGCCTCCGATCTTGACGGCGTAGCTCTTCAGTCTCCTCGCCAGCTCCGCTTCGACGGCGCCGCCTCCTGGAACAACCTTCGGCTTTTGGATCACGTCTGCGACTACTGAGATGGCGTCATCCATCGCCCTCTCAGCCTCGTCGAGAACCCTCTCCAAGCCTCCCCTTATGAGGACGGCGACTGACTTGGGGTCTTTGCATCCCTCTACGAAGACCATCTTGTCCTCACCGATCTTACGCTCCTCAACAACCTTAGCCCAGCCGAGGTCTTCTGGTCTGAGGTCTTCGAAGCTGGTTATGACCTCGGCTCCCGTAGCTCGTGCCAGCTTCTCCATGTCGCTCTCCTTCACCCTTCTAACGGCCAGTATTCCCTCCTTCGCCAGTAGATATTGGGCTATGTCGTCGATCCCCTTCTGGCAGAAGAGGACGTTTGCCCCAGCCTCCTTCACCTTCACAACCATCTTCCTCAGCATCTCGGTCTCCTGGTCGAGGAATGCCTTGATGGCCTCCGGCTTCCTAATCCTTATCTGGGCGTCGAACTCGGTCTTCTCTATCTCCATGGGTGCGTTCACCAGAGCTATCCTGGCGTCCTCAACCCTCTTCGGCATCGCAGGGTGGACGACCTCCTTCTCTAAGACGACGCCCCTGATCAGCTCCGTCTCCCTCAGGCTTCGCCCCTCCTTCTTCACTATCTGGATGTTATCCTTATCTACGTAGTTCCGCTCACCCCGTTTCTCGACGATCTGCTTAACGGCGTCGATGGCTATCTCAGCCAAATGCTCGGCGGCATCTCCCAACGCCTTACTGCCCATCGATGTCAGGGCCACCTTCTTCAGGAGCTCCCTATCCTCTGGGTTGACTTCCATGGCGATCTCGTCGAGGAGCTCCAGGGCCTTCTCAGCCGCCTTTCTGTAGCCGCTGACGATGATCGTCGGATGTATATCATCGTCGAGGAGCTCCTGAGCCTTCCGTAGAAGCTCCCCTGTGAGGATTGTGGCCGTCGTCGTCCCGTCGCCAACCATATCCTCCTGGGTTTTAGCCGCCTCCTTGATCATCTTCCCTATTGGATGTTCAAGCTCCATCTCCTCCAGCACAGTTGCGCCATCGTTGGTCACCGTTATGTCCCCCAGGCTGTCGACGAGCATCTTATCCATACCCCGTGGGCCGAGAGCAGTCTTCAGGGCCTCGGCCACCACGACGGCTACGGCGATATTCCTACGCCTCGCCTCCCTCCCACGGCTCCTCTGGGTTCCCTCCTTCAGGATCAGGATTGGTTGACCCGTTGCGAGATAAGCCATCACACCTCACCTCCCTAAAGCTCTGGGGGCTTCCACTCGGGTTTCTCCTCCTCCCCCTCCTCCTTCTTAGGAGGCTTCATACGTTCAGCCGCTATGACGTCGTCGATCTTCAGTATCATCGCCGCAGCCTCCGTCGCCGACTTGACGATCTGCTTCTTCACAGACAGCGGCTCAAAGACCTCCAACTCCTCCATGTCGCCGACACAGCTCTCAAGGACGTTGACGCCGATCCACATCTCACCCTTCTCATGCTTAGCCTTTATCTCGCTGAGCACATCGATGGGGTCTAGACCGGCGTTCTCAGCCAGCGTTGAGGGGATTACCTCAAAGGCCTCAGCGAACCTCTCAAAGGCCATCTGCTCACGACCCGGCAACCCTACGGCTGCCTCCCTCACAGCCCTAGCGATCTCGATCTCTGGGGCGCCGCCCCCGGCTACGATCTTAGGCTCCTCGACGACATCCTTCACAACGGATAGGGCGTCGTGGATCGACCTCTCAGCCTCATCGACGATGCGCTCAGAGCCTCCTCTGATGAAGACTGCGACGGCCTTCGGGTTGCGGCATCCCTCCACGAAGACCATCTTGTCCTCACCGATCTTCCGCTCCTCAACAACCTTAGCCCACCCCAGGTCTTTGGGGGTGAGGTCTTCGAGGTTGGTGACTATGCGCCCCTCAGTTGCCTTGGCCAGCTTCTCCATGTCTGAGGACTTAACCTGCTTCACAGCCATGATTCCATGCCTGGCGAGGAAGTGGGCCGCCACGTCGTCGATCCCCTTCTGGCAGAAGAGGACGTTTGCCCCAACCTCCCTGAGGCGTTCAACCATCTCCCTGAGCAGGTTCTCCTCCTCCTTGATGAAGGCCTCCATCTGATCAGGTGTCTCTATGTGGAGCTTGGCGTCGAACTCCGTCTTCTTAACCTCGAAGGCACGCCTTATGAGCGCTATCCTGGCATCCTCCACCCGCTTAGGCATACGTGGATGGATGACCTCCTTATCGATGACGACGCCCTCTATGAGCCTCGTATCCATCAGCGACTCCCCAGGCTTCTTCTCCACCATTATGTCGTCGAGGTCAACCTTGTATCGGTCTCCAATCTTCCTAGCGACGTGGAGGACGGCGTCGACGACGATTTCGGCGAGATGCTCCTTATTTGCTGAGACCAATTTGCTCGCCATGGAGGTCATCGCCACCTTTCGTAGATACTCCCTATCCGTCGGATCAACCTCGATGGCGATCTCCTCCAACCTCTTCAACGCCACCTCCTCCGCCTTCCGATAGCCGTCGATGATGACCGTCGGGTGAACCTGCTTATCCATAAGCTCCCTAGCCCTCTTCAGTAGCTCACCGGCGATGACGACCGCCGATGTGGTTCCGTCTCCGACCTCCTGATCCTGAGCCTTTGCGACCTCAACCATCATCTTCGCAGCCGGATGCTGGACATCCATCTCATCGAGGATCGTCCTCCCATCGCTGGTTATGGTGACGTCTCCGAAGCTGTCGACGAGCATCTTATCCATACCCTTAGGGCCGAGGGAGGACTTCAAGGCCTCAGCTATTATGACGGCTGCGGCGATGTTATTCCTCTGAGCCTCCCTTCCACGCTCCCTCCTCGTCCCCTCCTTGAGAATCAACACTGGGACGCCCGTCATCGCAGACAAAATAGGCACCTCCCAAAAATGGGCGACTAAAAGGCGATTTTTAAATCTTTCCTGAATTGTTCAAATCAACTAAATGTTGAAGCCTATCACAAGCCTTTTAATGGAGGATGTGGGAAGGGAGACGGGGTCATGAATTATGAGAAAAGGGATCATTCATTTGATTGGACATTTTATATATGTTGTGTTGTATTGTTTATTGATTCTTTTCTGCATCCTCCATTACAACTCAGCTAATTTAAGACTACCATTATATTCTGGATGGGCGCTCTTGATCTTTGGGGCGTTATTCCTTCTATGGTCGAGCCAATCCCGTAGGGGAGGACGTATGAGAAGTGGTGGGGAGGTCTTCGTTGAGAGTGGCCCATACACCCTCGTCCGCCACCCCGAATTCCTGGGTCATATCTTGATAATCTCCGCCCTCATCCTCATGACCCAGCGCTGGATCAGTTTAGTTATGGGTTTGACGCTGATTGGTCTACTCTCCTCAGCTATGATGATGGAGGAGGGGGAGAACATAGAGAAGTTTGGTGATGCCTATAGGGATTATATGGAGAGAGTTCCGAGGATAAATCTACCAGCAGGAATAATTAAGCGGATGATCCGAAGGGGAGGGGAGTAAGCTCCTGGGCTTAGGGCTGACATCGGAGGGTTAATCCTCTAAACTTAATAGAGGACGAACATCCACTATCGTGATGCTCCCCCTCCTAAAACCCTTCAGAGACGAGGCAAAAGCCAGGGAGATATGCAGCCTCATCGAGAAACTCTCAGGGGATAGAGCCTACAGGATCGTCCACGTCTGCGGAACCCATGAGGACACCATAACCAGATTCGGCCTTAGAAGCCTACTGCCCAGGAATGTGGAGGTTAGGATGGGGCCTGGATGCCCCGTCTGCACCGTCTCCCCAGGGCACATAGAGAACGCCATCAACCTCGCCGAGGAGCATGGAGTCATCCTAACAACCTTTGGAGACATGGTTAGGGTTCCATCACCCCGAGGCTCACTTGCGGAGGCGAGGGCGAGGGGAGCCGACGTTAGGATTGTATACAGCATCCACGACGCCGTCAGGATCGCTGAGAAGACCGATAGGGAGGTGGTTCACTTCGCAGTGGGCTTCGAGACGACGGCACCCACCACGGCGGCGGAGCTCCTCGCTGGGCCTCCGGAGAACTTCTCCGTATACGTCGCCCATCTATTGATTCCCCCTGCGATGCTCCACCTCCTGGAGCTCGGTGAGGCCCCCATAGACGGCTTCATAAACCCTGGGCATGTCAGCACCATCATCGGCGTTAGGGGCTATGGGGAGATAGAGAGACGCTTCAAGGTGCCTCAGGTCATCGCAGGCTTTGAGCCCCTCGATGTCCTCATCGCCGTGGCCATGATCCTAAAGCAGATCGCCGATGGCAGAGGCGAGATCGAGAACGAGTATCGAAGGGCTGTGAGATATGAGGGAAACGTGAAGGCTCAGAGATTGATGGATGAGGTCTTCAGGGTTGTCGACGCAGCCTGGAGGGGCATAGGGGTCATAAGGCGTTCTGGGCTGGCCCTGAGGGGGGAGTTTGAGGAGTATGACGCCTCAAAGCGCTTCGACCTTGAGGTGTCGGAGAGCTATGAGATGCCTGAGGGATGCAGATGCGGGGAGGTTTTGAGGGCGTTGATCTATCCCTGGGAGTGCCCCCTCTTCCAGAGGGCTTGCACCCCTGAGACGCCGGTCGGCCCATGCATGGTCTCCCGTGAGGGGAGCTGCTATATAGCTGCGAAGTATGGTGTAGAGGGGTGAGGCATGACCCTCGCCAGGGTTCACATCTACGTCTCAGGTCGAGTTCAGGGAGTCTTCTACCGAAGCAACACGAGGAGGAAGGCCCTTGAGCTGGGAATAACCGGATGGGTGAGGAACCTCCCAGATGGGAGGGTTGAGATCGTCGCAGAGGGGGAGAGGGAGAGGCTTCTAAGCCTAATAGAGTGGTGTAGGCGTGGCCCACCCCTCGCAAGGGTTGACGGCGTCGAAGTAGAGTGGGAGGAGCCGAAGGGGGAGTTTGAATCCTTCACCATCAGGTGGTGAGGGTAGATTTATCAACCGCCCCGAGAGGTTGAAAGTTGTAAGAGGTGTTTGGAGTGAAGAGGGTCTACGACTTCGAGGAGGGCGGAAAGGAGATGAAGGCCCTCCTCGGCGGAAAGGGTGCAGGCCTCGCAGAGATGACTAAGCTAGGCCTCAGGGTTCCACCGGGATTCACCATCACCACAAAGACATGCATAGAGTTCTTCAAGGCCGGAGGAAGATTCCCCGAGGGCCTATGGGAGGAGGTTCTGGAGCATCTGAAGCGATTGGAGGAGAAGACTGGCAAACGCTTCGGAGACCCTGAGAATCCACTGCTTGTCTCCGTAAGAAGCGGAGCCCCCATCTCAATGCCTGGGATGATGGATACTGTGCTGAACCTCGGCATGAACGATGAGGTCGTGGAGGGCCTTGCGAAGCTGACTGGAGATCCAAGATTTGCTTATGACGCCTATAGGCGCTTCATCACCATGTTCTCCGACGTCGTGATGCATCTTGACAGACACAGGTTCGAGGAGATCTTCGATGAGGAGAAGCGGCGTGAAGGCGTAAAGGAGGATCCGGAGCTCAGCGTCGAGGGCCTAAAAAGGGTTGTGGAGAGGCAGAAGAAGCTCTATGAGGAGTTGACTGGTAAGCCATTCCCCCAAGACCCCTATGAGCAGCTGAGGCTTGCTATAGCGGCCGTCTTCAACTCCTGGAACAATCCGAGGGCTGTGAAGTATAGGGAGATCGAGGGGATACCCGATGACATGGGGACTGCCTGCAACATACAGATGATGGTCTTCGGAAACATGGGGTGGGACTCTGGGAGCGGAGTCATGTTCACCAGGAACCCATCAAACGGGGAGAAGGGCCTCTACGGCGAGGTGTTATTCAACGCCCAGGGTGAGGACGTCGTCGCAGGCATCAGAACCCCACTCTCAATAGAGGACTTGAAGGAGGTGAAGCCGGAGCTCTATAAGGAGCTGGAGGAGGTGGCTGAGAAGCTTGAGCGCCACTATAGGGATATGCAGGACGTCGAGTTCACCATAGAGAGGGGCACCCTATACATACTGCAGACAAGAACGGGGAAGAGGACTGCGAGGGCGGCCATAAAGATAGCTGTGGATATGGTTAGGGAGGGCCTCATAACCGAGAAGGAAGCCATAATGAGAGTTGACCCCAAACAGGTGGAGCTCCTATTGCATAAGACCGTCGACTCGGAGGCTGAGAAGACGGTTATCGCCAAGGGTCTACCGGCTTCGCCTGGAGCAGCAGTCGGCAGGGTGGTCTTCGAACCGAAGGAGGCTGAGGATTGGAGGGAGAAGGGGGAGAGGGTCATCCTCGTGAGACCTGAGACGACTCCCGAGGACATCGGCGGAATGGTGGCCTCCGAGGGCATATTGACCAGCAGGGGTGGGATGACGAGCCATGCAGCCATCGTGGCCAGGGGCATAGGGAAGCCAGCCGTCGTAGGCTGCGAGGCCATAGACATCAACCTTGAACGGGAGTTCTTCAGAGCCGGAGACGTCGTGGTGAAGAAGGGTGAGATCATCACCATCGACGGATTGACGGGTGAGGTCATCCTGGGGGAGGTGCCCCTCATCGAGCCTAAGATCGGCGGCGAATTGGAGACGTTGCTGAGCTGGGCTGATAAGTATAGGAGGCTCGGCGTCTGGGCCAACGCCAACGATGAGAGGGACGCCCTGAAGGCGAGGGAGAACGGAGCCGAGGGCATCGGCCTCGCCAGAACTGAGAGGATGTTCCTCGGCGTAGAGAGGGTCGCCCTGGTTAGGCGGATGATAATGGCTGACACCCCTGAGGAGAGGAGGAGGGTGCTGGAGAAGCTGCTGCCGATGCAGAAGGAGGACTTCAAGAGGATACTCAAAGCCATGGATGGGCTCCCAGTTCAGATCAGGCTGCTGGATCCGCCTCTCCACGAGTTCATGCCAAGTGAGAGCGAGATACTCACCAGGATATACGAGTTGGAGAAGAGTGGGGCGCCACCCGAGAGGTTGGAGGAGGAGAGGAGGCTGCTGGAGAAGGTGAGGAAGATAAGCGAAGCCAACCCCATGATAGGGTTGAGGGCCTGTCGATTGGGCATCCTATACCCCGAGATATATGAGATGCAGGCCAGAGCCATCTTCGAGGCGGCGTCTGAGCTGAAGCTGGAGGGCTTTGACCCGAGGCCTGAGATCATGATACCGCTGACGATGACCCATAGGGAGCTGGAGTATATCAAGCCGATAATAGAGAGGGCCAACAGGGAGGTGGCTGAGAAGTATGGATTCAGAATCCCCTATCGATATGGGACTATGATAGAGATACCGAGGGCTGCGCTGACGCTGGATAGGATAGCGAAGGTCGTAGACTTCGTAAGCTTCGGAACCAATGACCTGACCCAGACGACGATGGGCCTAAGCAGGGATGACGCCCAGGGAACCTTCCTCCCCGTCTACCTCGACAAGGGCATACTCGACGAAGACCCCTTCTACACCCTAGACATAGAGGGTGTGGGGCAGCTCCTCAAGATAGGCGTCGAGAAGGGTCGGAAGGCGAATCCAAGGCTGAAGATAGGCATCTGCGGAGAACATGGAGGAGAACCAAAGAGCATCTACTTCCTCCACAGCATCGGCCTAGACTACGTCAGCTGCTCACCCTACAGGATACCGGTAGCAAGACTCGCAGCTGCGAGGGCAGCCCTCGAAGAGGAGATGGGGAAGAAGGACTGACAGCCACCGTCAGTCCAACGTGGGGAGAGGTGGGATGAGGGCCTCCATAGACCATGTAGGACTGCATGTCTCCGATCTCGAGGAGGCTATAGGCTTTTATCGGCGAACCCTCGGGCTTAGAGTTCATAAGAGGATGAAGATCGGTGACGTGGAGATAGCCTTCCTCGACCTCAACGGCACATACCTCGAACTGGTTCAGAGGGCTGGCTCACCTGAGGGGGCTCCACCTGGGAGGTGGAGCCACTTCGCCGTCTACGTCGACGAATTCGATGAGCTTGTCTCAAGGCTTGAGGGCTTAGGCCTGGAGTTGAGGAGGGTTAAGCTGCCGGATGGGACACGGATAGTCTTCTTCAAAGACCCAGACGGCCATGACATCGAGGTATTGGAGAGGAGGGTGGCTTAATAGCAGAATTCGTAGGGGAGGCCACGCTCACGGCATAGGTCTATAGCCCAGGATTTGATTCGCCCATAATAATCAGAGGCTGGGGATAGGGCCTCCAGGAAGGAATCGATCAATTGGGGGTAGTGCATCCTCAAGGCCTTGAGGATGGGCTGGAGATTGCCGCACTTTATGTTGAGTCTATCGAAGATGATGAGGTCAACTCGATCCGAGAGGGCGTCCAGGAGCTCCGGTAGACCCCTCTCACTGAGGTGGGGGAGGAGGGGGCCGATGAAGGCGTAGGTGGATAGGCCGACATCATGGAGCTCCTTGAGGGCGTCGATCCGCTGAGGGGTCGACGCCGACCTCGGCTCGAAGACCCTTCTAACGGCCTCATCGATCGTGATTATGGTGAAGCCGACCTGGCAGTCTTCAAAGCGGGTTAGGAGATCGAGGTCTCTGAGAATCAACGTCGACTTCGTCTGAACGACGACGGGGTAGCCGTAGTCTAATAGGATTTTGAGGAGTCTCCTCGTCATTTGGAACCGCCTCTCCAGGGGCTGGTAGGGGTCTGTGACGCTGGAGAGGAGAACCCTCCCAGGCTTCCTTCTCACGGCCTCAGCCCTCAACACCTGGGGGGCGTTGACCTTCACGTCGACGAAGCTCCCCCACTCCTCGCCTCTATGGCCCAGGCGGGACATGAATCGTGCGTAGCAGTAGACGCAGCCATGCTCACATCCTATGTAGGGGTTGACAGCATAATCCACGCCCCCTATACGGCTTGGACTTAGGATCGTCCTACATCTCCTGAAGCCTACTTTAACCAACCTGATCCTTCATGGTCAAATAAGATAAAATGGCTTTACAATATGATGATTAAATCGGCCCTATGGAGGGGGAGGAGCTCCTGGTGGATATACTCCCTCCTCTCCACATTCGTCTTAATGGCTCTGCAGGCCCTAACCTCCTCCCTCTCAAGGAGGCGTCGATGGATCTTTGATGGATCCAGCGTCAACCTCCTCCCAGAGGATGAGTTGATGGGGGCCTACCTAAATGAGACGGCTCTCCGTGATCCTCCCCTCGATCAATCCATTATGAGGGGGCTGGAGTTTAGGGAGAGGTGGAGGAGGTGGACGATGCGGCTATACCTCATCTTCGTCCTCCTCTGCGCCCTATATGGGGTTCTATCACTGCTCCTCCCCAGACCCCCCTACTATCCACTGATCATCATCCTCCTCCCCTTCGTCTCAGCCTACTTCCTCGCAAGAATCTGGATGGAGAACTCTAAAAGACCTGCTCCTCAGCGTAGACCTCTAATCCTCTACCCGTTATCCTATATGGTCTGAGCTGATCATCGTGGTCGATCCCCCTCATCTTCTCAACCTCAATCGTCTTCACCAATCTCCTATCAGCCTTAACCCTCTGCAGGATGATGACTCCATGGGCGAGATACTCCTCCAACTGAACCCCACGTTCGAGGCCCCTCGCCCTAAGCTCAAGGGTTGCGATATTCGTCGACCCAAGGCCTTCGAGGAGGGAGAAGATTTCGAGGATCACCTCCCTCCTCCTCACAACATCTGGATAGATGAGGGTAAGCGACGTGAGGGGGTCGATGACAACCCTACCCGCCGAAATCTCCTCAACGGCATCCTCAATCCGAGACTTCAATCTCCCTATGTCGAATCTCACCCTCCGTGGATGGGCATCTATGAAGATGAATCGCCCCTCCCTCTCAGCATCCTCAAGCCTCCATCCGAAGGCCTCCATCTCACGGTATAGATGCCCCCTCGACTCGTCGAGGCTTACATAGACTCCATTCTCACCGTATTCATAGATGCCCCTATAGAGGAACTGAACCGTGAGGATCGTCTTACCCGATCCGGGGCCGCCGAGGAGGAGGATGGTTCTACCCCTCGGGAAGCCTCCTCTCAGCATCCTATCGAGGCCATCTACACCCGTCGACACCCTCTCAATGGAGGTCATCAAGGAGATTTGGAGAACCGAATAGAAAGCGCTTTCCATAACCAAAATCCTTAACGAAACATCTTAACTATAGGGGTGGGAGAACTTTACCTGGATGATGAGTGCTGGGGGCTCCTACCTCATCGAGGAGGAGCGTGGTGAGGACATCTATAGGGTATTCGGGGAGGCCCTAAGAGATGGCTATAAGGGTCTCTGCATAACGAGGATCAACCCCCAGCAACTTGAGAGGGATTATGGTTTTAGGGATGTGAGGTATATCTGGCTGAGCGACACCCCAGTCAACGGACATCTCTCCACAAAGGATGTCATAAGGCTGAGCGTCGAGGTCAACAGATTTCTAAGGGAGGTGGAGAGGGGTGTAATCCTCTTAGACGGCTTCGAATACCTCTGCGATCAACACTCCTTCGAGACCACCCTACGCTTCATACAGCTCCTTAGGGAGAGGGTGTCGACTGGGAGGCATATGTTGCTGGTATCGGTAAGCCCTGAGGCCCTCGATAGGAGGGAGCTTATGAGGATTCGGAGGGAGCTCCAACCCCTTGAGACATAGGTTTAAGTGGGTCTGAGACCTCTAAGACTTGGGTCTATGGAGTGGCTGGGATAGAGAGGATCATCAAGAGGGATGGGAGGATCGTCGAATTCAACCCTGAGAAGATTATCACGGCCATCTGGAAGGCCCTGAAGGCGACGGGGAGAGACGAAAGGGAGCTCGCTGAGAGGCTTGGCCATCAGGTTGTTGAGAAGCTGGAGGAGAGATATGCGGGGGAGATGCCCCACGTCGAGGAGATTCAGGACGTCGTCGAGGAGACCCTCGTCGAGAACGGCCTATACGAGGTGGCGAAGGCCTACATACTATACAGGAGAAAGCGGAGCGAGATAAGGGAGATTAAGAGGCTCCTCGGCGTCACAGATGACCTGAAGCTGACGCCGAACGCCGTAGAGGTTCTCAGAGCCAGATACCTCCTGAGAGACGAGGAGGGCAGGATCAAGGAGACGCCTGGACAGATGCTGATGAGGGTCGCCAGATACATAGGCCTCGTCGACGCCCTCTACTGGCCCGAGGTCTATGACAGGGAGGGGAGGCAGCCCAAACGCAAGACGGAGATGGAGTATGGGGATTATCACCCTGGGAGGTCAAACCTCAACAGATACGAGTTCGAGATGTTGAGGAGGCTCTACAACAGGCTTGGAGCCGAGGGGAGGATGAGGGGCAGCTTCCCAGAGCTCCTAAGCCTCATCGAAGAGCGGTGGAGTCAGCTCTACGAGGAGACGATAGAGGTCTTCTACCAGACCATGATGAATCGGTACTTTCTACCAAACTCTCCGACCCTTATGAACGCCGGAGCCCCCCTGGGTCAGCTTTCAGCCTGCTTCGTCATACCCATAGAGGACTCGATAGAGAGCATCTTCGAAGCCCTGAAGGCGACGGCCATGATCCATAAGAGCGGCGGCGGAACAGGCTTCGACTTCTCAAGGCTGAGGCCGAGGGGCGACATAGTGAGGACGACGAGCGGAGTGGCCTCTGGGCCTGTGAGCTTCATGCGCATCTTCGACACGGCGACGGAGGTCATTAAGCAGGGTGGGAAGCGTCGGGGAGCCAACATGGGCATATTAAGGGTTGACCACCCCGATATAGAGGAGTTCATAAAGGCCAAGAGGGGTGGGGGGCTGAGGAACTTCAACATCTCCGTCGCCGTCACCGATGAATACATGAAGACGCTGAAGGGGGATGGGAAGTATCCCCTAATCAATCCCCGAAGTGGGGAGGTTGTTAAGAGGGTTAAGGCGAGGCATATCTTCAATCTCATCGTCGCCAACGCCTGGGAGACTGGAGACCCAGGCCTCATATTCCTCGACACCATCAACCGGCATAACCCCACACCCAATCTGGGCCGAATAGAGGCTACAAACCCCTGCGGGGAGGTTCCGCTGCTCCCCTACGAGTCCTGCAACCTCGGCTCCATCAACCTATCCCTGATGCTGCGGAGAACCGATGACGGCTACGAGGTGGATTGGAGGAGGCTGAGGGAAGTCGTCTCCATAGCCACCCACTTCCTCGACAACGTGATAGACGCAAACCTCTACCCGCTGCCAGAGATCGAGAAAGCGACCCTAAGAACCAGGAAGATCGGCCTCGGCGTGATGGGTTGGGCTGAGATGCTCTTTAAGCTCCGAATCCCCTACGACTCCGAGGAGGCCCTAGAGCTGGCGAGAAGGATAATGGAATACATCAACTACCACAGCAAGCTGAAATCCATAGAGCTGTCGAGGAGGCGAGGCCCCTTCCCAGCCTTCAAGGGTTCGATCTATGATGCCGAGAGGCCGAGACTCCCCTTCGAGGCTGAGGGCGAGGAGCGGATCTACAGCCTCGACTGGGATAGGGTGAGGAGGCTTATCGCTGAGCATGGCATTAGGAATGCGACAACAACATCCATCGCCCCAACTGGGACTATAAGCATAATAGCTGGAACCTCAAGCGGCATAGAGCCAGCCTTCGCCCTCGCCTACATGAGGGTGGTCCTAAACGGCGTTAGGATGCTGGAGGTGAGCCCAGCCCTCGAGGAGGCCCTTGAGGCTGAGGGCCTGGAGCGAGATGAGGTTTTAGGGGAGGTCTTGAAGACTGGAACCCTTAGGGGGGTTGAGGCTCCGGAGGAGCTGAGGAGGGTCTTCGTCACGGCCCTGGAGATCGACGCTGAGTGGCATGTGAGGATGCAGGCCACATTCCAGGAGTTCACGGATAACGCTGTATCTAAGACCGTAAACCTCAGGGAGAATGCATCCATAGATGATGTTGAGAGGGTCTTCCTCCTCGCCTACAAGTTGGGTTGTAAGGGGATTACGATATACCGTTATGGGAGTAAGGGGGAGCAGGTTCTATACCTCGGAGCTCCAACGCCTACGCATCCCTGCCCAGTCTGCGAGGTGTAGTTGATGGGTAAAATCTTCCTCTACTATGGAACAGGGGCTGGGAAGACGACTAACGCCCTCGGCTTAGCCCTGAGATGCGTCGGACACGGCCTTAAGGCAGTCATCATACAGTTCATGAAGGGGAGGAAGGACATCGGTGAGTATCTCATCCGAGAGCGGCTCGCCCCCAACTACGAGATATATCAATTCGGGAGGGATGGCTGGATCAACCTTCATAATCCAAGCGATGAGGATAGGAGGCTCGCCCACAAGGCCCTTGAGAAGGCGAGGGAGGTTCTACGGGAGAAACCCCATCTACTTGTGCTCGATGAGATATGCCTCGCAGCCTACATAGGCCTCATCGACGTCGATGAGGTTTTGAAGCTGCTGGATGAGGTTCCGGAGGAGACGGATGTCGTCTTAACGGGTCGATTCTGCCCATCGGAGCTCATCGATAGGGCTGACATCGTAAACATGATAGTTGAGGTGAAGGCTCCGAAGCGGATCTACACACGCCTTGGCATAACCCACTGAGGTGTCCAGGGTGATAATGGTTGTGAAGTGGGATGGGCGTAGGGAGCCCTTCCAGAGGGAGAAGATCATTAAAACCCTCATGAGGGTTGGGGCATCAAGGTCGGTGGCTGAGGAGATCGCCAGTCGCATCGAGGATGAGGCCTACGACGGCATATCAACCAGGGAGATACTCGAAGCAGCCTTCAAACACCTCAGCAGATATGAGCCGACGGTCTCTCTGAGGAGAGACCTGAAATCAGCCCTCGGAGCCCTAAGGCCTAAGCCGGACTTCGAGGAGTATATACGGATACTGCTGAGGGCGATGGGCCACGAGGTGGAGGGGAATAAGATTCTCAGGGGTAGATGCGCAACCTATGAGGTAGACGGCATAATACAGATGGAGGATGAGACCCTCTACCTGGAGGTGAAGCACCACTCGAATTCGCATACGTATACGCCCTTCGAGGTAGCCCTCGCAGCGAAGGCGAAGTGGGACGACCTACTGGAGGGCTATAGGATGGGATTGAACCCATACAGAATAGATGGAGTCCTCATCGCAACTAATACGAAGCTGACGATGCATGCCAGGAGATACGCTGACTGCGTCGGCATAAAATACCTCGGCTGGAACACCCCCGAGGGTGGAGGCATAGACCAGCTCATCGAGGAGACTGGGCACTACCCCATCACGATACTGAGAAGCCTCAGCCAGGGAGAGTTGGAGACCCTCTCAACGAGGGGGATACTCACCCTCAAACAGCTCCTCTCAGCCCAGCTTCCGCCCTCAATCCCATCCTCCAGGGCCTCAAGGCTGAGGGGGGAGGCGAGGAAGATATTGGAGCTGGCTGAGGGAACGCCCCCCTAAGATTATCCACACAACCTTATCCGGAGTTCTCAGCTTCATCCCTCGTATATCCTACCCCGCTCAACCTCACCGCTTTGAAGACGCTCCCACATCTCCCTCGCCATCTCATCGGCCATAGGAGTCGGATAGCGACGAGTGACGCAGCCGAGGCATAGCTCATCTCGGCTTAGGCCCGTCGCCTTCACATAGTCGTCTATGGGCTGGTAGTTGACGCTGTCAGCCCCAATCTCCTCGGCGATCTCCTCAGGAGTCCTCCACGCCCCTATGAGCTCGCTGTAAGTCGCCATGTCGATGCCGTAGAAGCAGGGGGCTATGATCCTTGGATATGTGATGAAGAGGTGGATCTCCCTGGCTCCAGCGGCCCTGAGGCGTCGAACCACAGACCGGGTTGTGTCTCCCCTGACGATGCTGTCATCTATAACAGCCAGACGCTTACCCCTGATCTTCCTCCCGAGTATGTTCACCTTTCTGGAGAGGATGAGCTCCCGCTCCTCAGCCTTTGAGATGAAGGCCCTCTGGGTGACGTATCTATGCCTCCTCGTCGCCATCTCCCAGGGGAGACCCGATGCGATGTGGAATCCATAGGCGGCGTCATTCGCCGTCTCCGGCAGGGATATGACGACGTCACATCTCGAGGCTATGTCATTGAACCTCTCAGCCAGATTCATGCCGAACTGGACTCGGGCCTCATAGACGTAGCGGTCGTTGAAGAGGGAGTCGGGTCTGGCGAAGTAGGCGAACTCGAAGGCGCAGAAGGCTCTACGCCCACTATGCCTAATCCTCTCACGGTGGAGCTCGCCATCCTCAACCCATAGAAGCTCTCCAGGTGAGACCTCCCCACAGTACTCTATGCCATTTATGTCGAGGCCGACGCTCTCCGAGCTGAAGGCAGTTATCCCCCTGGAGCATCCGTGGCAGAGGGGCCTTATCCCGAGGGGATCCCTGAAGGCGAGGAGGGTTCCATCGTCGAGGAGGCAGACCGTTGAGTAGGCCCCCTCAACGCTCTCCATGCAGAGCCTAACAGCCTCCTGGACAGACCCATCCTCCTCCAGCCCACTCAACAGCAGCCTACTAAGGGCGTAGGCGTCTGAGAGGCCTTGGGGGAGGTTTAGGGAGCTCCGGAGCTCCCCCATATTGACGAGGTTTCCATTGAGGGATAGTGCGATGGAGTGTTGGCTGCCA
>Ga0190286_1000349_pt1 | contig 19917 bp, 18 predicted proteins | sample 48691834_MG_FD_183241 | JGI IMG/M metagenome (GOLD analysis project Ga0190286, IMG submission 183241) | Hydrothermal vent microbial mat bacterial communities from Southern Trench, Guaymas Basin, Mexico - 4869-18-3-4_MG | ecosystem: Environmental > Aquatic > Marine > Hydrothermal vents >... | reverse complement strand
TTCTGTGTTCTGGATCTTAAATCCAAGCTTATCAAAATTAATATTGAGCTGGATGATGGGTCTTTGAAAGAGGTCAAATCAACGGAGTTTATAATCAAAAATGTTATATATGGTTAAATATTATCTGATAAAAAGAGGTATGTTAAAATGTCCTACCTTTATTTGGAAAATAACCGCTATGCTGCTCACATTAACTTAACTTCCAACGGAATGTCTCCTGGTAATCATTGATTATTTCGAAAGTTGCGTATTCCGGCTCGAAATCGTGAGGCAGTACGAAAACAATCCACCCGTCTACACTTTGCCCAGGAGATAAGCTCGCTACATCATGGGCTTCTGCGAAGAAAGGTGAGTAAGCACCATCGCGTCCAGGAATCGTGAACTTAGTGTCAAGTTGAAACCATGGAACTCTTTCTCCTTTATATTCCAGTCCGAAACCTCTTCTCATACCTGGAACTGACTGTGCAACACCAACCTTTTCCTCTTGTGCGCCTATATTCTTGATGCTGACGTGAAGTATAAGGAAGACTTCTTCAGGACCGGCATTGACCTTTCTATTTGCCTCTAACGGCTCATCCGGTCTCATTATTGTTGACGTTATTACATATTCCGAAACCTTCACTTCCATGTTCCCGCTGGTGACTGACTCGCCCAAGGCATACCTTTCTTCAGTAACCTGCCCTTCAGGACGCAAACAGCCACTTATAAGAACAACGGACAGAAGCAAAACAATCAACAATCCAAGGTAAATTTTTCTTCCCATTTTGTAATCTCCCTGATTCAATATTATGAACTGAGTTTTAGTATAAAAAGCTTTTTGTTTTTTTCAATTCAAACATTCTTGAGTGTCCCGAAACCATTCAGCGGTTCTACATCTGTGTCGGGCTGGTAGCGACACAACCGCCTCAGCGATGTTCTAACTCGTCACCCTATTAGGCTGCCACTGCCATCCCTCTCCCTTCTGGATGACGTGGCTCAGACCTGGGAACGGGAAGTGAAAGGCAAGCACAGGGCATTTTCAGTCGCAGCCCGGTTCAGAAGCCGGCGCATGGTGGCCACGGCTTGCTTGGGAGCGAAATCGACTGCCGCATACCTTTCTGGATGCTCCAGATAGATGGGATGGAGCACCGCATCGGAGATGCACAGCAGTTGCTCGCCTCCCGAGGAAATAGCCAGCGCCATGTACCCCTGTGTGTGCCCGGACGCCTGCATACCGGGCACGATTTCCGTTTCAGTGTCAACGAGATCGAGTTGGCTTTGAATCAGTGGGAGGTTCTTGCGTGCGAATTTCAGGAGTACTCCTTTGAAGTGTTCATCGAGTTTCAGATCCGCCTGCTCTGATGTCCAAAAATCCCACTCGTCTTTCCACATAACGTAGCGGGTGTTTTACCCTCGGCATCGGTGTTTCCGCCTATGTGGTCTGGATGCCCATGCGTGATGATGACCGTGTCAATGTCCTCAGGCGCAATCCCCTCAGCCTGCAGGTTCTGAAGAAGTTTTCCTGCGTTTGGGCCAAGACCATCTGCACCCGTTTCCACCAGCACCTGATGCTCACCTGTGGTGACCACCATACAAATGTACGGACTTATCCACTCTACCCACTGTTCTGGCTGTAGGTTGTGTTCGCGAAGCGCCAGCTCAAGGCGTTTCCGTGGCGCGTTGGCGAAAAGAAAGGTAGCAGGAGGGGGGAAGAAGGGAGGTGTGTATGTGTGGGTGCCATCGCTGATGGCAGTGTTGAAGCAATAGACTTCAGCTTTCATAGGTGTCCTCCTGTTCGTGTGTATCGTCAATCCTTTTTTATCTTCTTTACTTCACATATATTTCATAAAGATTTAACATTACCTTTTGAGGTTAGTATAAAAGACATAATGAAATTCCTCATAATGGGTGCAGGAGCATTAGGAAGTACATTTGGCGGTATGTTAGCCGATGCTGGGCATGACGTTACACTTATCGGTAGGGAAAGTCACATGAAACCCATAAAAGAACATGGACTCAGAATAACCGGGATATGGGGCTCGCATGTAATCAAAAACATAAGAGCCACGTCAGAGCCAAAAGAAAATTACGAACCCGACGTGGTCTTGTTAACAACAAAGTCTTTCGATACTGAAAATGCGATACGAGAGTTGCAACCGCTTATTTCTAACGATTCCGTTGTCATTAGCTTGCAGAATGGCATAGGGAACGAGGAACTTATAGCAAGGTATGTCGGAGAAGAACACGCAATGGGCGGCATGGTTATAACGGGTTTTGAGATATCAAAACCGGGAGAGGTAGAAGTAACCGTTTCCGCAGCTACTACAAAAATCGGCGAACTCAATAACAAAATCACTTCGAGGTTGAAAAAAATCGTTGCGATATTCAACGATGCGGGGATACCTTCAGATGCCGTGGATAATATTCAGATGCATATCTGGGCTAAAGCATTGTACAGTGCAGCATTAAATCCATTAAGTGCGATTTTCAGGGTTGAGTATGGCAAACTATCAAATCCTAATTCTTTTGCGATTATCGAAGATTTAATTCATGAGGCTTTTGAAGTCGCAGAAGCGGAAAAAACCGAATTGTTCTGGAATACTGCTGAGGAATACCTGGATTATCTACGGCGTGAACAGATACCTCGAACTGAAAAACACCGCTCTTCGATGCTTAATGACATAGAAAGGGGTAAAAAGACCGAGATAGATTTTTTAAACGGTGTTTTTGTCGCATTGGGTAAAAAGCATAACATTCCTACACCAGTAAACGAGACTATCGTCAGGGTGATTAAGTTTTTAGAATCTCCAAAAAACCACGAGATTTTACAAGATTGAGCCTGACTTTGATACCCCCAGAACTATAAAAATTGCCGCTATGCAGGGCGATAAGTATAGGGATGGAATTCAGCACTCAAAAAGGAGCTTTTTATATTTTTCTAGAAGTAAAAGATGAGAAAGAATTTGTGGAGACCTTTGAGACTCGCGGTAGGAATCACGTGAGAATATCGTATGCGGCAAGCTTTGAGAATTTGAAGCGGGCTTTTGAGACAATGAATGAAGGAAGTGATGGCGAGATAGCTGTAGAGAAGGGCGAGGCAAAACCACCGAATGAAAAGATATATTACGTCCCCTTGGGTCGTTTTGACGGAAACAGACGATGTTGCTGATGTGCTTATTGTTTATTGTTCGCCCAATTGAACTGGCTCGGAAATCGCGTATATTCACACAAAAACCGTTTTATGGATTGTTTGGACTTGGGACATATACATGGAAGCCGTATAAAGTTTGTTGGTGTGGTTTGGGATTCAATGCTAAGCACCGTTAGAGACAGGTTAGTTGGTAAACCCTGATGACAATGGTCATTTCGCGAACTTGCGTCGTGGTCGCTTAAAATGCATCAAGGTTTGGAAATACCCGATGAAGAAGTTTTCCGAAGTTCGGTACCTTAAACAATCCGCTTCACGATCCTTCTCACCGCAGTAACAGATGGTGCACCGTCGGGTAAAGCCACAATTGGGATGCCTTTAGAGTCATATTCCGGGATTAACGGATCAAAAGGTATTATCTCCTCTATATCGAGGTCTTGCTTCTTCGCTTCTTCTATTATCTGCTCCTCTGCGCCCTCAGGTATTTTATTCGCTACATTCATCATTTTCTTCACCTCGGCATCTATTTCCTCTGCAACCTTCCTCAGCCGCAATGCCGTTTTCCTGCTCTTCACTGTGGTATCCAGCACAACAAGCATGACATCTACGTCCCTCGTGGTTCTCCTGCTTAGATGCTCCAGACCTGCTTCGCAATCTATCACCGTGTAGTCATAATTCTTCGTCAATGTATCGAGGATCATTCTTATTATGTGATTTACCGGGCAGTAGCACCCCGGTCCCTCAGGGCGCCCCATAACCAGCAGGTCATACTGGTCTTCTTCCACTATTATCTCCGCTATTTTACCCTCAAATTCAGACCTTACGTCTAAAGTCACGTCCCTATGTTTGTCCTCCAACAAACTTTCTCTTATATCGCCTGCCGTCTTGTCATAGGATATGCCGAGAGCGTCAGGCAAATTTGAATCGGCATCTGCATCTATGGCTAAAATGCAAATATCTTCCTGAGCTTTATACTTCAGAATTTCCCTGATTAACAGAGCTGCGATAGCTGTTTTCCCTGTACCACCTTTGCCCGATACGCTTATCACTTTGCCCTTTTGCATTTATCTCCCTCTGTGACTGGACTTCATCCTCAAATCCTTCGATCCGCATTTCCTGCATCGCGTCGCCCTGAATGCATTTCTTGCGTTACAGTCCATGCATATCTTCACACGGAAGAGCCTTGCCTCTGCTTCTGGAAATCTTGCCATCCCATTTCTCACCTCTATTATATATCCACTTTACATACGCTTATAAAAACCTTTAAATCTTTCGCAGATGATGGAATATTTAGTGAGATAGCATATTATAAAAAGAAAAGAAGATGAAAAAAATAAAAGTTGGGATATTGGGCGCAACAGGAAGCGTAGGCCAGCGGTTCGTGCAGCTTTTGGATGGGCACCCCTGGTTTGAGCTCGGAGCACTGTTCGCTTCAGAAAGAAGTGTAGGTAAGAAATACAAAGAAGTAGCGAAGTGGTTCCTTCCATATAAGATGCCTGATGAAGCAGCGGAGATGGTAGTGAAATCAATGGACGATGTTTCAGAGATTAGAGACATAGCAGTTCTGTTTTCCGCTCTGCCTGGTACAATTGCAAGCGAAGTGGAGAAGAGATACGCACAGGCGGGATATGCTGTTTCCAGTAATGTATCGGTGCATAGAATGGAACCCGATGTGCCTCTGGTTATTCCAGAGATAAACGCAGACCACTTGGCATTGATAGAGGTGCAAAAGGAGAAGCGGGGCTGGGATGGTTTCATTATTACAAATCCTAACTGTTCTGCAATCGTGCTGACCTTGAGTTTGAAACCGTTGATGAGGTATGGGATAAAGGAAGTGCGAGTTTCAACCATGCAAGCGGTATCGGGTGCTGGTTATGCTGGTGTCCCTTCAATGGCAATTCTGGATAACGTGATACCCTTTATAGGAAATGAGGAGGATAAGATGGAAAGTGAGCCACAGAAGATTCTCGGTACCCTGGAAGGTTCGGAGATAAAAAACGCAACATTCAATGTGTGTGCTTCTTGCCATCGTGTTCCAGTGATGGATGGTCATACAGAGGCGGTGTGGGTGAAGTTCGAGGAAAGCGTAAGTGAAGAAGAAGTGAAGAAGGCGTTTATGGACTTCACGACCGATATAAAAACACCCTTTGCTCCAGAAAAGGCTATAATATTGCGCGAGGAGCCGGATAGACCGCAGCCGAAGTTAGACAGGGATGCGGGCAGGGGGATGAGTGTATCGGTAGGGAGAATAAGAAGAGGAAGAATGGAGAACGAGATAAAGTATATTGCACAGGGTCACAATACGATAAGAGGAGCTGCGGGTGCATCCATATTGAATGCCGAGGTGCTGTTAGAGAGGGGGTATATATAACCACAAGATTATTTATTTCACGAGAAAAACTAACAAATAATAAGGATAGGAATTAAAGAGATATGGAGACAACATTAAACTGCAAAATAATTGTAGGTAAAGTCGGCATATCAAATGTGGACGATTTTCTTTCTTCCTTGAAAAATATCGCTAATAAATACGACGTGACAATACAAGCTATGGATGCGGGGCTGATAGCCGGGAAAGAGCATATAATATCGGCGGTAAAAAAAGCAATAAGAGCTGTGGAGAGGAAAAAGAGTATAACGAACGATTTGGGTTTGGAGGTTCTTTTATACGCCGCAGGACTAAGGCAGATAGAAAGAGCTTTGGCTATGGGCGTTTCTGTGTCTGAAGGCGAGAAAAGAGTGGCAATCGTTGTGGTTGATGTTTCTGCGGGAGCACAAAGAGATTTGGAGATGGTTGCTGAGGAAATAAAGAAGAAAATAGGGCTACAAGAAGAGCCAATCTCTGAGTTGGAGTTAGAATATAGAAATGATAAAAAAGAGAAAATAAAGAAGTTCTTTGACATAACAGAGGATGAGTTAAAGGCTGTGGGCGAGTCAAAGTTAAAGATGCTGGTGTTGGAAAGAGTTGCGATGTTAGATGTGCTTAAATAGTCCCGGGAGGATTCGAACCCCCGTCACAGGCTCCAAAGGCCGGTATGCTTGACCGCTACACCACGGGACTTTTTTTCTGCTACATTCATATTTCTCTTAGCTATAAAAAAGCTTAAACATACTCAGGGCTGCCCAACTTCCGTCCGAAAGTTAAGTTTATATATTGACACCGAGTACATTTAAAAGGGTGATAAAAATCAAAGGGAAAATCGCTTTTGTTTTCGCAATGATGCTCATAGCAATGTGCTCCGATGCAGTAAATGCCCAACCGGCGATACAGTGGCACAACTATCAAGAAGGTATGCAAATTGCAGGATCTCAAGACAAACCAACAATGATATTTTTTGAGTCAGAGAGATGTCCTGCATGCAAAATGCAGAAGGAAGTACTCGCGGATACACGAGTGATCAACATGTCCAAGAATTTTGTTCCCATTACCGGGTCAGGAGAGCTTGCGAGAGGATATGGCATCCGCTACATCCCGACGATTGTGTTCACAAACTCGCAGGGAGAGGAGGTTTACCGCTTAGTTGGTTATCGTGATGCGGATACGCTGATAGAAGAGATGCAGTATGCAATCAGACTATCGTCAAACCCGGTGCAGCAGCCATTTCAAAATCCTTATGTGCAGGATACGAAAACGCCTGGATTTGGTGTGATAATCGCAATAGCAGCACTCTTTACCGGCAGGTATGTGCGCTGGCTTCTTGGGAAGGGATGCGCAAAATGATGGTGTCACCATCGCCACTCCTCGCTTTCTTATTTGGCATATTAAGCGTTTTATCTCCATGCGTACTACCGGTGATTCCGTTGATCGCGGCATATTCAACCAAATCGGGTAGGTTTATACCCATTACAACTGTTATCGGGCTCTCTGTTTCATTTACGCTGATGGGCGTGCTTACCTCTGCTTTTGGGTCGGTATTTCAGCGGTATCAAACGATACTGTATGTTATTGGGGGGGCAGTAATCATACTTCTTGGTCTGTACATGATTTTTGATGTGGTAGAGCAAAAAATTCGCATGTGCCTTCCAAATACCGGGATAACCAGGAGGCTATCTACCGCCAATGATGCAGGAGGTGCAGCAGGGGGTTTCGTGCTTGGCTTTTCCCTTGGCATTATATGGACTCCTTGCATCGGTCCCATACTGGGTGCGATACTTATGATGGTGGCAGTAGAGGGGGATGTACTCTACGGAGGCTTTCTTTTAACCATCTATTCACTTGGATTGGGACTACCTCTGCTTGCAATTGCGTATTCCTCTCGTTTCACATTGAAACCTTTTAATAAATACAGTATGATAATAAAAAGAATTTCAGGGGTTATTCTGGTGCTGGTCGGACTGTACATGCTTTTATCTTATTTTACTTAATTATATAATTCAGGACAGTATTTTTATCTTCTACCATTCTATATTAAAAACATGTTCCTCGAATTAGAAAAAGAAGCGGAGCAAGTGCTTAAGGAGGCATTGAAAAAAGTTTCTTATGAATATAAGGATTTGGAAACAGGATTAGATTTAGAAGAGAGTGAACATGCGGATATTACATCCAGAGTTGCTTTCTCTTTGGCTCGTGCTTACAAACAGCCCCCGGAAATCGTTGCGGCGAATATTGTAAATCACCTTGAGATACCTGCTGAACATACATTAATATCAAATGTAGTTGCTGCCGGTCCTTATATCAACTTCTATGTGAACGATTTCTTCTTGCATAAGACCTTGCAGAGGATAAAAGAGGGTGTAAAGCCCGTAGAGAGGAAGGCTAAGATTATACTCGAGCATACTTCTGCGAATCCTGATGGTCCGCTCCATATTGGACATCTCAGAAACGCTATCATAGGTGACGTTCTGGTGCGGGTGTTAAAGCGTGCTGGTTATGACGTCAAGACGCATTTCTATGTGAATGACATGGGAAGGCAGATAGGGGTGGTGGTGTGGGGTGTGGAAAGAATCGCTATTGCTGAGGATAAAAAAGCTGACCATGCCATTGCTGACGTTTACATCGCTGCAAACAGAATGGTAGAGGCGAATAACGAATTTTTGAAGGATGTGGAAGCATTGATGAGGAAATACGAGGCAGGAGATGAAGCAGTGGTGAAGAGATATGAAGCAGTGGTGAAGAAATGCCTTTCGGGAATACAGACATCTTTGCAACGGTTAAATATTTTGCATGATTTATTCGTTTGGGAAAGTGAATTTGTGAGAGGAGGCGCAGTGAAAGAGGTAATAGAAGAGTTAAAGCAAAAAGGGAATATTAAATCCGACAGTTCTGGTTCTGCACTTTTACTGCAATTGGAGGGAATGGAAAAGGAGTTAGTAATACAAAGGACAGATGGAACTTCGCTTTATACCGCAAGAGACCTCGCTTATCACAGATGGAAGAGCAATAGGTGCGACAGGATGATAGATGTGTTTGGGAAAGACCACGAGTTGGTATCGCAGCAATTGGCAAAAGCGCTTCAAATATTGGGTGTAAAGGCACCAGAATTTGTTATTTTTGAGTTTGTTTCGCTGCCAACCGGTTCTTTATCCACTCGTGCTGGTAGATATATCTCCGCGGATGAGCTGATGGAAAAAATCGAGGAGAGGGCGTTAAAAGAAGTGGATAAGAGAAGGGAAGATTTGGATGAAGATAAGAAGCTCGAAATTGCAAGAAAAGTAGGAATAGGTGCGTTACGGTATGATATGGTGAAAGTATCGCCGGATAAGCATATAGTGTTTGATTTCAATGATGCGCTTGACATAGAGAAGAAAGGTGCTCCGTTTATTCAATATTCGCATGCACGTGCTTGTAGCATATTAAGGGCTGCGAAGGAACAAGGGTTCTCTATGGACGATTACGAGCCAGCTTTGCTAAAGGAGAAAAGCGAAAAGGAGCTAATAAAAAAGTTATCCAAGTTCTGGTATATTGTGGAGCGAGCATCTTTAGAGTTGAAGCCGCATCTGGTTGCTAAATATGCAAGAGAGTTAGCTGAGTTTTTCAATTTGTTTTATAAAGATTGCCCGGTGTTAAATGCTGAGTCGGAGCTAAGAAAAGCGAGATTAGTTCTTGTAGAATGTGCAAAAATTGTCCTAAGTGATACCCTAAATGTGTTGGGCATTGAAGCACCGGAAGAGATGTAATGAATTTTGCATAAACCACGAAATTTCAAATGTGTAATCTCGTTCTGGGAAGAGAAATTTAAATTCCAACAATAAAAAGAGAAATATGATGCAAGGAGAACTTTCAGGCGAAAAGGTCATGGTAGCGGAGCCAGAAGCAGACATCCTTGGTAAAGGGTACGGAAGGAAAAAAGCGAGGTTAGAGCTATCGCTGGAAGAAGCGGGTTTTTTGCTTGAAACGGGGAAGATAGAGATAAAGGAGCAACGAGAACAAGGAGAAAAAAAGTTAAATTTCAAAGATTTTTTGAAGCATGCGTTGGACATCTCACCGAAGTTCGGGTGGCGGTATATCGTTTACAGGGATTTGAAGGAGCGAGGTTATGCGGTACAGCCCGGAGGAGTTGATTTTTGGCTTTATCCTCGTGGAGCCAAGCCTGGAGAGAAGCCTGCTAAGTATTTCATCCGCATTTTATCTGAAAGAGATATGTATCCGTTGAAGGAATTGGATACCTTACTTATTTTGGCTCGTAACATGAGGAAAGAGCCAATTATTGCTGTTGTGGATGAAGAAAGTGACGTTACTTATTATGAGGTAAAGGAAGCAAGGTTTGAGTTTATGGAGCTGAAGAAAAAGAAGAAAGAGGAAAAAGCGCAAGCGACCTTGTTGGGCGATAAGGTCATCTTGTGGGATGCAAATTTAGCTGAGAATCTCCACAGAAACGATTTTTATGGTAAGTTAACAAAGGAGAAGCGACTGCTTCTTTCTCTGGTTGAAGCTGCTTATTTAATGAAGAAAAGTCTGCTGGAGATAGAAGTGATTTTTGAACAGTTCCTTGATTATGCAAGCTCAATCGAAAGCGATTTTATGGATAAATACGCAGTGTACGAGGATTTAAGGGAAAAGGGACTGATCGTAAAAACTGGTTTTAAGTTCGGTTCACATTTCAGGGTGTACAAAGCAAGGCAACAAAAGCATTCTTTATATTTAATTCATGTGCTGCCCGAAGCGCATGTTTTTTCTATGTCTGAATTATCAAGGGCGATAAGGCTGGCGCATGGTGTGAAGAAGCGGATGATATTTTCATTTAGAGAAAAAGTAGGGGAAGGGTGTATTATTAGGTATGTGGATGTAGGACGGATGAAGTTGTAAAGCGAAAGTCAAAAATCCTGGTAATGGGGATTGAAGAATAGCGAATATGGAAAAAAAGAAGGAGAGAGGAATACTGCAAGTTGCTCTTGATGTGCTCGAACTGGAAAGAGCGATAGAAATAGGAAAAGAGAGTTTAGAAGGTGGTGCTGACTGGTTAGAGGCTGGGACGCCATTAATAAAAAGCGAAGGCATGAATGCAATAAGAACGCTGAAAGAGGTTTTTCCTGGCGTGAAAATAGTCGCAGATATGAAAACGATGGATACCGGTGCAATAGAAGTGGAGATGGCGGCGAAGTCCGGTGCATCTGTGGTCTCTATACTTGCAGTTGCTGATAACGCCGTGATAGAAGAAGCGGTAAAATCTGCTCGTAAGTACGGCGTAGCGATTATGGTGGATATAATGAACGTAGAGGAACCGGTGAGGCGAGCAGAAGAAATGGAAGAGCTGAGTGTGGATTACGTCTGTGTGCATGTGGGAATAGACCAGCAGATGCGGGGTATGAACACGCTGGATCTCTTGGAAAAAGTATCTGCGACGATAGATACGCCATTAGCAGTAGCGGGTGGTGTGGATGCAGAAATGGCATCAGAAGCGGTGAATCTGGGTGCGGAGATTGTTATTGTGGGTGGTAACATAACGAGGTCTGCGAAGGTGCGCGAATCAACAATAAAGATAAGAAAAAGCATGGATTTGAGAATGACGGAGGAAAAGGAGAAGGGAGAAAGAAAGGGAAAGAGAACACTGGATGAACAGATTTTCGAGTTGTTTATGCAGGTGTCCACACCGAACATATCAGATGCAATGCATCGTAAAGGTGTGATGCGAGATATAAAACCACTATTTGAGGATATAAAGCTCGTGGGTAAGGCGGTAACCGTGCAAACGTTTGAAGGCGACTGGGCAAAGCCGGTAGAGGCGACAGATGTAGCAAAGGAAGGGGATGTAATCGTGGTTTATGCAGGCTCGAAGGACGTTGCACCCTGGGGTGAACTCGCATCATGGAGTTGTAAGCAGAAAGGAATTGCAGGTATCGTTATAGACGGTGCGGTGCGAGATGTAGAGGAGATAAGGAGATTGAGATTTCCTGTTTTTGCTAAATTCGTGGTGCCAAATGCGGGAGAGCCAAAAGGTTTTGGCGAACTAAATGCAGAGATAAAGTGCGGCGGGCAGGAAGTGAAACCCGGGGATTGGATCATCGGAGATGACAACGGTGTTGTGGTCGTTCCAAAAGAGCATGCGTATGAAATTGCAAGACGTGCGAAAGAGGTATGGAAGAACGAGGAAAGGGTACGGGCAGAGATAAAGAAAGGTAGGACACTTTCTCAAGTTCTGGATTTGTATAAGTGGGAAAAGAGATGAAGCAGACGCAGATATTTATTATTGGACACAAAAATCCCGATTGCGATTCCGTATGCTCCGCTATCGGATATGCATACTTCAAAAATATTGTTGACAAGAGACACCTGTATATTCCAGCAAGGGCGGGGGAATTAAATAGCGAAACAAAATTTGCTCTTGAAAAATTCGGTTTCGAGCCACCGATAGAAATAGAAAGTCTCGCACCGACTGCCAGTGATATGGAATTGAAGAAACCCATTGTTGCTTCTCCTTACGATTCCCTTAAGGATGTAGCATCTTTAATGAAGGAAAAGGGTATCCGCACGGTACCGATCGTAGACGCCAGCCGAAAGCTATCAGGAATTATTGGTCTGAAAGACATCGCTGAGCACTATATTAGTACCATGGGCTTCGGTGACTTATCAACGACCCCCATTGACCTGAATATTTTGGTTGATACCCTGGACGCAAAAGTGATTACCAATCCCAAAGGCATTGATAAACTAAATGGCAGAATATTCATTGCAGCAATGCAGAAATCGACGATTTTAAATAGAGTCCGGGCAGGAGATGTCGTTATTCTTGGCGACAGGACAGATGTTCAAATAGATTTGATTAATTCTGGGTGTTCTGCTCTTATAATCACCGGGAATGCCACCATTAGCCAGGAAGTCGTCAGGTTAGCAGCCAAAAAAGGAACGCTAATCGTTTCTTCTCCGTACGACACGTTTGATACCGCCAAGTTGTTCGCTTTGTCAACACCGCTCCAAGCTATAATGTCAAAAGAGGTCCCCGTAGCAGGGCTTTATACCAGGATTTCTGAGATAAAACGTAAAGTTGCTGAATCTAAATATCGCTGCGTGCTGTTGGTTAACGGTGACAACCGTTTGATGGGTATAATCACAAGGACGGATTTACTTCATCCAATAAGAAAAAAGGTCATCTTAGTTGACCATAATGAGATTTCGCAGGCTGTTGATGGTGTACAGGAAGCAGAAATACTGGAGATTATTGACCATCACCGAGTTGGCGACATATCTACTCTGATGCCTATCCACGTTCACAATGAGCCTATTGGCAGTACATGCACCATCATTGCTGGTTTTATGTTTCTTCATCAGATCGATATTACGGAAGAAATAGCGGGATTACTCCTCTCTGGCATCCTCTCTGATACTTTAATCCTGACGTTGTCCACTACCACGGAACGAGATAAAGAAAATGCTCATAAATTGGCTGATATTCTTGACATTGAGATTGAAGAATACGGTAAAGAACTTTTAACTGCGAGTATAAATATTAAGGGTAAAAACGCCAGAGAAATCCTGCTTCATGATTTTAAAGAATATCAGTTGGGCACGAAAAAGGTGGGCGTGGGTCAGATAATGTTTTTGGATGAGGAAGAGATAGGTGCAAAAGAAGAGGAGATTAAATCAGAAATGGAGCATTTACGTAAGGAGAAGCAATACGATTTGGTCGCGTTTCTCATCACCAATCCCTTAGGAAAGGGCGAAGAGATTTTAGTCAAAGGAGATGAGAGGATAATTGAAAAAGCTTTCGCGGTTAAAATACAGGATGGTAAATGTGCTATTCCAAGAACTTTATCGCGAAAGAAAGATTTTATCCCAGCAATAGGATACTTTTGTGAGAGTGCATCCGGTCAAAATTCGCTGGATTAACATAAACGTCAGCTCGCTCAAACGTTTTCACAAAAAAAGCATTTTAGAGGTTGTGTTCTCAAGCATCAAAAGGTGTCGAGATGTTTAACAGCTTTAACACTTCCTCTTGACTCTTAACCATTATTGCTCCTTTATCTTTCAATGCGATAAACCGTTTAGTAGCTTCTCCATTTGTGAAATCCCTTTCCTCGATTCTCGTAGCATCAAATACTAACAGTGGTTTGTTTCTTTCCAATGCCCTCTCTGCCACTTCCAGGTTCTTCAAATTACCGTACCCAAAGGGGGTGTTGCATAACACAACAACATTTGCTTTGTCAATCAAAGCTAAGTGTGCCTGAAAGGCTTCTTCCGTTATTGGTGAAAAAGGAGCTTCGGTCACAACCGGAATGTTTAAGAGCTTGGCAACTTCTTGGTCGGTATCCAGCATATTAACTACACCGGCGGTCACTCTGTATCCTCTCTCACAGAGTTCATGCATTAACGACGCGCCTTCTCCACCCCCGCAGATAAGATGTATTGTAAGTTCCGCTTCATTTTTATTTTGACGTTTTAAAAGGGAGGGTACAGGTGATACAAAGCAGTGGTCAGTTAGTGCATGCTTCTTAATAATAACATCGGCACCGAAGGTATTTTTTATGTTCTCTGCAGTTAATACCTGGGCTTGTGTGCCCAAAGAAACAATTTTTCCTTTATGCAGCAAGGCTAAACGGTCGCAATACTGAGCAGCTAAATTGAGATCATGGATAACTGCAACAACAATCAGTTTTTCCTCTGATGTAAGTCTTTTCAGAAGTTCCATTATCTCTATTTGATAATTGATGTCGAGGTGAGAAGTAGGCTCGTCTAAAAGCAAGACCTTAGGCTCCTGTGTAAGCGCTCTTGCTATTATTACAAGCTGTCGCTCGCCACCGCTCAACTCTGTAATCGGTCTTTCCGCAAGATGCCAGCAGTTAGTAAGCTCCATACACCGTCTCGCTATTTCTATATCTTCCTCACCCTCCAGCTCTAATCTACCCAGATGAGGATTTCTGCCCATAAGCACGATGTCAAGGGCAGAGAAATCAAAATTTATCGTTGTGTCCTGAGGCACGGCGGCGAAATTCCTTGAAAATTCCTTGTCTTTCATGCCCTGCACGTCCCTGCCCTCTAATAATATTGTCCCTACTTTGGGTTTCAAGATGCGGCTGATTGTTCGCAGCAAAGTTGTCTTTCCTGAGCCGTTTGGACCAATAACACCCAGAAGTTCGCCGTGAGATGCACTAAAATCAATGCCATCCAATATCTTCACGCTTCCATAATAAGCATCCACATCCTTTATCTCCAAGGGCATTTTGATCCTTGTTAAAGAGCTTGCTTTACTTCTGATTTTGCTATCTCTATTGACTGCACTATGTGAAATAATGTCCTCCTTTCCTTTTTCTAAGCAGGTAAATAAAAAAGGGAGCGCCAAAGAAAGCAGTGATTATTCCTACGGGCATTTCGCCTAATAACCGCGCCAGCGCATCAGTCCACACCAGAAAGATTCCTCCTACCAAAGCGGAAGCAGGGAAAAGAATTCGGTGGTCCGGTCCAACGAGGATTCTCGTGATGTGTGGGATAATTAAACCTACGAAGCCAATGGTTCCCACGAAAGAGACCGCAGTCGCGGTAATGAACGCTGCAAACACTAACAAAATTTTTTTCACCCATTCTACGTTTATTCCCAGTGTCTGTGCGCATTCCTCGCCTAACAGCATCGCGTTCAGGTCTTTTGCAAAGATATAAATCAAAAAAAAGCAAACGAACACAGGCAAAATGGTTATTTTCACCTGTGCCCAGTTAGCGAGCCAGAATCCGCCCATCAACCAGAAAAAAATACTGTGTAAATCCTCTGCCACAAACATCATAAAAGATAAAACAGCACCCAAGAATAGCGAAACCGCTATCCCCGTGAGCAATAAAGTATCCACTGGAATTCTTCTTCCCACCTTTGCTATGTTATACACTAAAAAAGTGGTGAACATGGCACCTAAGAAAGCCATGAACGGTTTGGTGTAAATGAATAAAAAGCCTGGGAGTATCAACATCGAAAAGACAGCACCAACTGCAGCTCCCGAAGCTATTCCTATTATGTACGGGTCCGCCATAGGATTTTTAAATAAGCCTTGCAATGTTGTCCCCGCAGTTGCCAGCGAAAGACCGACTAGCAATCCCAGAACTATCCTCGGCAGTCTTATCTGTAAAATTATTACATCATACTTATGTGGAATAGAAGCAGCCTCGCAGAGATGAAGTTTGTTTCCTAACAAAGCTACTATTTCCAGTGGCGGCACATAAACAGGTCCAATTGCTGTTGTCAGCACGATGGTCACGCATAAAATCGCAATTAAATAAACCATAACCATTTTCCAGTGGATAAACTTATTGAAATAAGCAATTTTTGGTTTTATCATTATTGTTTGTTATTGTTTTTCCCTTTTTTCTTCTGGCAGGATTTCGATAAATTTTGCCTTCCTCGGCGTTTCTCGTATCTCTTTTATCTCTGAATACAAAGGGTGGTAGGACACCACATACAGGTGCTTCATCGCTTTCGATACCGCTTCGATTAAATCGGGCTTCCTGGGTTCTTCAAATTCTACTCCCGCTATTGGTATCCAGGGCTCGATGAAGAGAGAAATGGCAGGATTTATCTGCGAGATGAAAATTGCCAGTTCTTCTATGTCCGCGGGGTCATTTATTCCTGGCAACAGAATCGTCTCTACCTGAAGTCTAAAATAAGCGTCCTCTATCGCTGCCAGATTCTTTATCGCGTTCAATACAGGCTCATTGCTCCTTTTTGTGTAATAAAGATGCTTTTCCCTATCGAAAGCTTTTACACCGGCAATAACTTCGTTTACTCCTGCTTCTTTCAATTCTATTGCATATCGCTCGTCTATTCTGCTCCCGTTTGTCATTAACACGATATGAACATCGAGTTTAGAGAGATTTTCGATTATTTTTATTAAATCCGGATCGAGCGTAGGTTCGTATCCACCAAGATATAGCCTGTGCGGATTTAACTCCTCCAATTCCTTCAATATGTTCTCAAAGTTCCAATCAATGTATTTCCTGTCTTCTGCATAGATGTCGTATTCGTTTTTTTCCCGGATACAGCCGATACAGTCGAAGTTGCAGCCTTTGAAAGACAGCATCGCCATCCTCTCACCTACGAATTTTTCTGTGTAGCTTATGTGGTAAATATTCATATCCGTGCTCCCGGTAATTACTTTGCTCAATACCAGTTTACAGATTATAAAATTTTGCCTTCAGAACAATTTATTTTCTTGATGATTTGACGCTCAGGATTTCATTTCATTTGTTTCAATTCTTTTTTCTTCTCAAAAGGAACATTACCGCAAGTAATCCGATAACGGCGAAAACCACTTCAAAGCCTGACTGTCTCGGCATTGGAAGAGGAGTAGGTAATGGCTTAGGTGTGGGTGTTGTAGTGGTAGAGGGCGTGTACGCCGGTGTAGACGTCGGCAAAGGCGTTACGGGCATCACTACATCCTCAGGTACTAATAATTGTGATTGCTCATGCCCTAACTTTAGCGGGGCACAAATTGCAAATGTACCAAAAGAGGTTTTTATCGCGGTGTAATAGACTTTGCTATCTCCTTCTCCTATTTCAGTTGTATTCTGTTCAGCCCATGAACCGTTGATGTAGTCATACCAAAACAGAGAGATTGCAGTCGTATTATTATCAGCATTGGCAGCTATCCATGATTTGTTCACGCAGAAATTCAGTTTCAGCCAGTCCACGCTTCCAGTTAGATTGTCCGCAGTAATATTAAGATATCGGTAGACTATTCCAGGGGGGTGGGAGATGCTCAGCTCTTTTGATACATTCACATAGATATTAGTGAATTCCACATCTTTATCTTCTTTTGCTTTTATTGTGATATTAGTCAGGTATTCATCGTCTAACTCTATCGTTCTTTCTTCACCTGCTTTTATAGCCTCCTTTTCCTTTTCATACGATGAAGTGTCACCTTCTTCTTCATCACCATAGCCGTCTTCCTCTTCCTCGACGACCTCGTAAAATTCCCAACTTCTTTCATTCACATTATAAAGACCGATACTCCATCTCTCTTCTAAATCCTTCTCTACTTCCACCTGGATGGTAAAATTATTGCCAAAATCAACTTCTTTTCCTAATGGCAGTTTCTTCTGCACTCCGTTTTCTTCAATTTTTGTGATATTGCACCTTAATGCACGATTTTCATCTCCCTTCGTTGAAATCTCTAAATTCATGAACGGAACGTTAAAATAAGCACCTTTTATCTTTGTGCTTCCTTTACCGGGAATATTAAAAAGCCCGGATATATTTCCATGAACTATTTCTACTGCGTCTACCACTCTCGGACCGGGCCTTGACATTATATTTTCATCAATCGGGTATATTCGATTGTTTTTTACCGCATCTACGGTTTTCAGTTCAGCACTCTTTATTTGCTCGGGTACAAGAGACTCACTGCCGTGGCTACTGTAAATGATAACCTGGGGGTCTTCTTCCACGATATGCTCGATACTGAAGGGACCCCAAGAAGAAAAATATTTTGCAGCTATATTTCTCCCTCCCGCAGTATTAATGATGTCGTGTTGAAAGGTACCGCTTCCGGTAGTCATGAAAAGACTACCCATGGCATAATATACGCGTGGTCTTTGTTCCTCCTCTAATAATTCTGTGTTTTCCTCTATCGCATTCAATTTCTCCTTTAACTCATTCAGCAGAGAAGATGCCTCATCCTCGCACTTCGTTATCGCTCCTGTGACTTTTATGTGAGTAAATATCTCATCAAAATTTTTCGAATGCTGTGCATAAATCTGATACTTCTTCTCTTCATCTTCTCCCAGCTCTATCAGACTATATATCACGTCATCAGGATTCCCATAAGCGCAGACAATTAAATCAGGCTCTAAATCCACTATCTTCTCGAGGCTTGGTGTTGAGTATCCTCCTATTACCGCGATGTCACCGTTATTTACCTTATCTTCTACCTCAGGTGGATAATTGCAAAAGCTGGTAACGCCGACAACGCTGTCGCCAGCTCCTACTGCGAATAATATTTCAGTGGAGCTTGGAGCCATAGAAACAATCCGCTCAGGCTTTTTTGCTATCCGCAAAGTATAATCCTCAAGCCCTTCTAACTCCCGGACATCGTTTTCCCCTTCTATTACCAGCCAAACCGTAACGTTCCAATATGCACAGTCTGTTTCTGTTCTTCCGTCTCCTTTCCCTACTACACTGATGTTATAAATACCGTATTCTCCAAATGCATAAGAAAACTCCGAGCTCTTCCCTTCTGATTCTTTTACTTCTTCGCCATTAACTGACCACATCCATTCATAAGATAAATTAGAATTAGAAGAAGAAACAATGAATTCTACCTCCTTGCTCTCATCTATGCCAATATCCACGAAGACATTATTGGATGCGTTTTTTGTCACACTATTCCACTGAGTGATGCTACTGCCGCTGGCGGTTGAGGTGGAGATAAATATAAGAGACAGCACTGCTATTAAGCAAAACAAAAAACTAGCTAATAACAACGCATAGGCATTCTCGTTTCCACAGCTTCTCATCGTTCACTTTTTGATAGTCATTTGGATTTTATATCAGGATTATTCGGGTCCGTTCTCGCGATTATTACATGGGGTATAATCATATCTTATCAACATATCAACTTATCTAATGATCGAACTGCAAGGTCATACGGAATCTCTGTCGTTGGGAAACCCCATCGCTCGAAATCCACGCTCGTTACATATCCCGCCCTATCTAAGGATATAGCAATCGAATACCCCGTCTTCTCTTGCACATACAGTATCTTATTAGTCCATATGGCTGCCCACTCATCATTCACTACTTTAGACTTATAGTGGATTTTACTGATGTTAACTGGCTGAGGTATCATCTTCCGGTACTCTATTTCGTTTATCGGCGCAGAACTCTGCACATGGACGTGAATCCGTATTAATATCGAGGAATTATCGGGTGTCGTGCTCATTCCCCCATAATAGTAGGTTACGACATCGCCATCTTCTACTTCATACTGGTTCGTACCTACCATCGGCATCGGATCATCGGGATAATTCACCCAGTACAACCAGCCGTCCCACGTAACAGGGTCGTTTTCCTTCCCCGCAATGGAATCAACCATTAAAGAGCCCCAGCTTGCATACCATTCATCGCTTATCGTGTAATTGAACCCTCCAGCTTCTGCTGCGGCGTCAAGCGCACCTAATGCAGTTGTTTGATTTATCTCGTAGCTTTCGCCGCTGTTGTGTGCAGTCACGTTAACCGTGGTATTCTCTAACAGTGTTACTTCTCCTTCCCAGAAGACGGGTTTCTGCACATGGACGTGAATCCGTATCAACATCGAGGAATTATCGGGTGTCGTGCTCATTCCCCCATAATAGTAGGTTACGACATCGCCATCTTCTACTTCATACTGGTTCGTACCTACCATCGGCATCGGATCATCGGGATAATTCACCCAGTACA
>Ga0190286_1000348_pt1 | contig 19933 bp, 11 predicted proteins | sample 48691834_MG_FD_183241 | JGI IMG/M metagenome (GOLD analysis project Ga0190286, IMG submission 183241) | Hydrothermal vent microbial mat bacterial communities from Southern Trench, Guaymas Basin, Mexico - 4869-18-3-4_MG | ecosystem: Environmental > Aquatic > Marine > Hydrothermal vents >... | reverse complement strand
ACTTATACTTATGCTACTGATGATCCAATTTCTTTTTATAACCGTATATGGATATTTAATAATTATGATGGTGTAGATGATACTACAGGTGCATTATATCAATTAAATGCGTATACAGGATCATACCAAGCAAAATTTCCTGGAGGTGGATATAAAGACATTGATTCTTCCACTTTTTTTGATATGGATGAAGTGTTTGGCGCCGGCTCTAATGCTATTTGTTATATTAAGACTACAAATATGATTTTTTTAGACCCAAATGATCTTGATGATAGTTTTGGATCTATGACTATGGATAATGTTGATGAAGATCAAGCAACAGTTCTTACTATATTTGATGTTACAATAGATGGAAGTAATGTATATAGATTGCAAGAAAAAGCTACTTACTACGGAACCACTTATGTGTTTGCTGATAATACTTATAATTATCAATTATCCACTTTAAACTCTTTTATTACAAGTATCAGTCTAAGAGCAGAACCAGCTATTATACCAGCAAACGGGGTAAATACGTCTGTTATTACGGCTATTGTTAAGGACCAGTTTAATTTACCAGTGGTATCAAAACTGGTTACTTTTACAGATGATGATCCAGATGGCGCAATTACTGGCTCAAATCCAGCTAACACTGATTCGGATGGGGTCGCTGTTACTACTTATACTGCCGGTATTACTGCGAGAGAAGTAAAAATCACTGCAACTTCGCAACAATAACAGATAGTTAGAAGTTTTAAGAAACGAGGGTTAAAAAATGTGGAATTGGAATTATACAAATGTAAATAATAATTTTTTTAATAAATGGTCACCAGAATTAGCATACATTGTTGGTTTCTTTTTAGCTGATGGGTCTATTTCGAATTATGATAAGTGTGGCAAATATACAATCAGACTTCAATGTAATGATAAAGATATAATAGAAAAAATGGCCAATGTTTGTGGTTATAAAAATAAAATTATGGAAATAAAGTATAAATATAAAAATAGAAATAATTGTGGTTATCGTATAGCATTTGCTGGTAAATTTATATGGGATTTTTTTACTAAGTTGGGGTTTGATAATAATAAAACACATAATGCAAGGGTGCCAAAACAATTACCAAATAAATTTATTAATCATTTTATAAGGGGTGTGTTTGATGGTGATGGTTCATTGTGTATACGGAATAGAACGACAAAGGTATACCCAAATATTAATATTGTAGGTACAGAAAATATAATTGTTTTTATATCTAAGTGTTTCAAAAATTATAATAATTTCTATAAATGTAAGCAAAGTATAGTATGGCGTATAGACTATAATGGGTCAAATGCTAGAGATTTTTTGAATTATATGTATAAAGATTCTACAATTCATATGGATAGAAAGTACAAGGATTATTTAAGAGTTCGTGATTGGAAGAGTTCATGTGTGAGATGGACAAAGAAAGAAACAAGTTTTATTAGAGAAAATTATACTACAATGTATGTTAAAGATATGACAAAAATACTTAATAGATCTTGCTCCTCTATAGTAACTAAGGCTGAGAGGCTTGGGATAAAGAGAACACTCCCTAACGGAAAAATTTAATTCATGGCTTATGAAAATATAGAAATAACAAATTCTAATTTTTGTTTAACACCACAAATTGGTACTATTGGAACTATTGATACTACTAATCCTACTACTGTATTAAGAGTAAAAAATACTGCCGGCGGTCTGATTAGTGATTATGCGCTGTCGTCAAATATAATAAATGATGTAGTGTCTGTTGAATATGTAGGGCCAATAAATCTTGATGGTTTTATAGATGATGTTGAATTTTTTACTTTAGAAAGTATTCCAACCCTTGATGGATTTGGAAACCCAACAGGTGGAAGTAGTAAATGTATAATAAAAAGATGGGAATTGGATGTATCAAGTTCGTTATTGAATTTAAAACAGCAAATAGTTAAGTATACAACTGGTAATTACTATTACGATGCTTCTGGTATGGCTGTTGAGCATTATCATAGGGAGTTTCTCACTTCACATCAAGGCGGTATAAATTATTTAGATATAGACAGCTCTGATAAAATAGAATCAGGTTCCAAGTTGTTTTTAGGACCAAGTACTGATGGAGATAATGAAGACGCTACAGAAACAGTTATAGTGAGTCATGTTACTGGTGATAGGGTTTATTTAAATGGTAATACTAAGTATCAATATGTAAGTGGAGACCCCATAACGTTCTACAACAACATTTATCTAATTAGTAAATTAGGGTATGGCGGTGATGTTACTAAAGGAACTATTTTTAAATTAAGTGCATATACAGGTTCTTTGAAAGAATATGGTAATAAAGGGGAGTATAAAAATATAGTAGCTGCTAGATGGAGTACAATAAGTTCTGCTGTAGCAGTTGTAAATAGTACACAACTTTTGTTTATACGCCCATATGATTCTTACTTAAATTGGCGGTCGATGTCTTTAAATAATTTAGAGGATGACGCCCAGACTACAGTTATCCCAGTGCATGATATTGTGTTTGATAACTATAAGATATATAAATTAATGAATAAAGCCACGTATTATACAGATGATCTTGGTAATAAACAAACGTATTTTTGGACCATGTATAATCATCAAGAAGATAGTTTATTACCTTACACCAATAGTTCTGTTATATACACAAAAAAAGCGCAATTAAATGGTTATAATCAATACACAGATTTAAATATTCAAGTAAGAGATCAGTTTAATGTTGGGCTCAGAGATGTTAATGTTAAAACATATAAAGCTGGGGGTGATCCGGGTTGTTTGTTTACACCGCTAAATGGCCAAGCAATTACTGATATTGATGGTAAGGCTGTTATAGGTTATACCTCCGGTGTTGATTACACTGGTTTAACAGAAGTAACTTTACGGGCGGATAAAGGTTCTCCATACACACAAAGCGAATATGTGTGGGATATGATTAGGCTTATAAGTAATGTTGAGATTGTCCGTCATTGTATATTGCTTCAGCGCGAAAAACAAGAAGATTATACCTGGTTTAGACAAATTTATGATCCATATAAAAATACACACTACAAACGTATAGTATCAGACGGTAGTTCTCAGTTAGAGATTACAGAACCACGTATTTACTTAATTTGTTATTCTTATTTTTCTAACGAAGGAGGAAATTGGTGTGAGGGTACTCTTCATGCATTTCAACCAGAGTATTGGCCGTTATATGTGATACCTGGTGTTCAAAGAACAGATGCTATTAATTCAGATGGTGGAGGTACATGGAGTTGGTTTCCAGGCGAGCCCCCTTTTCCACCAGGACATATTTATGAGAAGTTACCTAGACCAAATATTTTACTACAAGTGGTAGATTTTACTCAAAAAAGATATAAATACGTAACTGGTATTAAGGCTTTAAAAATAAAACAACCAAAATATTGTTGGATTTATGATCGTAAAGAAATAGGAGCCAACAAATATATTGAGGATGGATTACCGCCAGACACATTAATAGTAACTATATCTGGAAGTTCTGATTTAAATTTTAGTCAACTTAAATTAAGCAAGCACACCCATATTGTTGATGATCAACCTTATGATGAACTATTTACAAACGTTAGACTCAATCAGTTTGTGTTTGTTAGTGATGCAATACCGGCATTTTGGAGTTATAAAAACCAAAAAGAAACTTATATATGGGTAAGATTACGACCGTTTGCTTTTAATCTAGATGGCGACACTTTAAAGTTTTATGTTAGGGAGTTGTGGACAGAGAAAGATGTTCATTATGATACTGGTTATTATGAAGTTACACACCTTGGAACAATAACATATTTTGACGCCGGCGGTGGATTATTAGGTATTGAGTTTATGTATCAACCATCCCAAATCTTTCATCACAACGCTTCGGTATATGTACACATAGAAATATATGATACAGCCGCCGAAAGAAATTTTATTTCTATTGACTATTGGTTTAGAATTATACCTGATTATAATGCACCATATTTAATTAATATGGATCCAGACAGAGAAGAGGACTATGTACCAATAGATAAAGAAATTTATTTTGAAATAAAAGATGATGGAGCAGGGATAGATATAGATACTTTAGAAGTGTTTATTAATTCAAGAATGGTAGTACCAACTGATATAGTAAAAGCATCAGATTACCATTATAAAATTACTTGTGATTTATCATACGATCTTCAATTTAATAAGAAATATACAGTAGGTGTTAGGGTTTCCGATGTTTCTGAATCGAGAAATAGATTACGAGATAGCTACAGGTTTTTCACTGCGGAGAGTGGTGAGCCATGGTTTACCGGATTTGACCCGAGGTTATGTAAGCGGGGTATGCCGAGATTTACGGATGTTTCTTTTGTTGTTCTGGGCACCGGACAAGGTGTAGATGAAGAAACAATTCGCATACAAGTTCATGATCAAGATGTGACTGATAAGAGCAATATTTTACCAATAATTTATAGAATTTCTTAAGGAGGTAAATAAGTGGAACCAACATTAAAATTTATCTACAATCACAGTGCAGTAGATACTGAATATAATTTCTATACAGGCAATCCTAATTGGAGAGAATTAACTCCTGGTGTGGATACGGTAATAATAACTGGCGGTGGGATCGCGGACGCTGACACACATGTGGGCGATTTTATAGGCTATCCAACGTTGGCCAGTGGTACAAGATCTCCTACTATAAGGCCATCAATTGATAGTTATATTATTCCGTATGTATATGTAGAGTCTGGGGATACTATGTATTCAGTGCCTTTAGGTAGTAATCAAGTCACAAATACTAGTATGTATGTTTTTGGAATAGTGGTTAGCGGAACAATTAATGGGGAGGCTTATTTGGAGGCGTGGGATTCAAATTCGTTTTCTAGTTATGATCTACCTGTATTGTCTGGAACTAATAATAGCAGTAATGAAAGTTATGTACAAGCCATGAATACTCTTTTGGCATCTGGAGGTTCTGGTCCAGCACCTTCACCTTGGAGTGGTAGCACTATGGGTTGTTCTTTTTTAAGGGGTCAATCAGACAGAATACCATTAAGTTATCCTCCTGGAGGCGATATAGAAAACACAGTTTTGTATTATAAATTTTATATAAGGCTTGAAACTGATTCACCCACTTTTCATAATATGCCAGTTTTTGCTGTGCGATATCTTTATACTTAAAGGAGAAGGAAATGGATAATAAATTACCAAATTTTAAACATATGACAAATCAAGATGGAAAAGTTTACGGTCAACACAATAAAGTAACGAGTGTAAACCCATATAATTGCTATTTCTTAGCAAAATACCCCGATGGGAAAATTATTAAGGGGCAGAATCTCTTCCGCACCGGCTGGGATGATATACCAAATGGTTTATCAGAACTTTCTTATGTGTTAAGTACAGGTCAAGTAATTAAGATACCAAAATTTAAAGCATATTTACCATTGATAGAATGTTCTTTGGGTGTAGACGCAAGTAGAATTTTTCATTCTATAAATGTAAAATGTTTAGAGGAAAATAGTATTGTTGTTTGGAAAATAATTCTTAAACAAGATAATATATCAAAATTTAAAATCGGCGATATAATTTTGTCAAGAGAAGTTTTACCTAAAAATATGAGTAAATCATGGAAGTATATTAGTTAGGAGGATAAATAAATGGCTGTAACTTTAACTACAGAATTTTATGATACTACTACATCAGGTTGGAATGATTTAGCTAAGGTTGTTTTTACTAGTCCAAATATGGATAGTCCAAATACAGTTGGAACTAGATCACACATTTTGCCAGGCGTAATGAATTTAGCTACTTGGTATGAGGACACAAGTAATATGTACCGCATATTTAATGAACAAGTTTATAGCAATGAAGCAGAATATGTAAATGATTTATATGGAACAACAGTTAGTGGTTTTTATATTCATAATTCAGTAAAATTTGAATTAACAACAGGCGAAAGTTATAACAATCGATTAACAGCGTGGGATAGCACTGATCACAGCACCATCAGCAACTATTTAATAGATAGTGATCGTGTAAAGGTTTCGGCAGTTGCTTATAGATATATTGTAGGCACAGGGACTGAAGATAATCCTGAAACTATCGTTGAGGTGCAGTCGCCTGTGTATAATCAAATTCTGAAAGGCAACACAACAATTAGTGGTGTTGATTATTACTATGGTGATTTTGATATGATGTATGCTACTCCAACTACTGGATACATAGGTGATGTATTAATTTTTAGGCCGATGTTAGATAATATAATTTCAACTGTTCCTTACGGTGTTCACGATTTTGTGATTACACTTCACTATTCTTACGTTTAAGTATTTAATTTTATTAGAAATATGTTACGATAATTTAGAGAGGAATTAAATGGCAGATGAGACTATTAATATATATTTTAACTCGACTTTTTTTGATTTGGACAACTGTTACGACGGGTTAAATGATGCGTATGTAGATTATTCTGTTGAAGAAGATGATAATATTGGTGAACGTAATATACCAATGTCTTCTATATTTAGTAGCACCTCTGATGTGTTTATATCATTTCCTATAGAGTATGATGTTTCTGTAACCTCTTCCGGGTTTTATAGTACTGCGTTTACATATCAACGTAATACTATGGTAAGCTGGGTATTAACATCGTTAGTTGAGTATTCTTTACCAGCAACTATAAGTGGTCTTAGTTCAATAGCTCCAGTTGATTTAGATTTTTTTATTAATTATATAACTGAGGGACACGGCAACGCACGTATTGATTCGGTAATTGGTGATTTGTTTGTTTATTCAGATAATATTTTGAATCAGTATTGGATTTTTTCGTCCGTTAGTGGCAGCAAAAATTATGATGCCCTTTACACTGCTGGCGGAGATTATGATCCAACAGACCCGCTTGATTACGTGATTATTTCTGGTACAAATGATTATCCAACACATTTTTTTTCAGGAACTTTAATTTCAGGAGCCGGAGTAAGAGCTTTTATTGATTCACGTTTTTCCGGTTGGGTTTATCATTTTAAACCAGACGAGCTTAGTTATAAATTTGATTCTGTGTGCGGAACGGAAGTTATTGATCATCCATGTGATTTTGATTCAGTCGTGATTAATGGTGGATTACTTCCTGTAGATTATGATGTATATTCAACAGTTGTTGCGTCCGGATTAATAAATGACATCGATATATGTTGTGGTCTGGTTGATTTAGTGTCTTATGGTTTAGAAAGTGAAACTATATCTGGAACCATTAGTTATCAAGATTATGATGTGTATTGTGGTGATGTTGGTGTAAGGGGATTTAGTTTTGATGTTGATTTATTATCATTAAAGATTTCAAATTTTTCTTTGGCGGAAGGGGAATATTCAGCAGCATCAGGTACTATTTGTGTTGATGTAACAGATGATGTTTACAACGTAGTAACATCTGGCACATATTTTATAATAGATGATACTGTAGCATCTGGAACATCTACAACATATACACCAATAGTAGATGGTTACAGGATGTGTTATGATCCAGTTGATAATTTTGTATCTATAACCGGCGCAACTACATTTACAGTTCACGCTCAAAACAACAACGGTGATGTGTTAGAAAGAGATTATTACTTAGCTTCCGGTTATGTGGTAGAGTATGATAATAGAGCACAGGATTATGATTATAATAGTCAAGTAGTTGTAAGAATGACAGCAGAAAATTATGCAAGTTGTCCTACATCATCAACATACGCTTATTGGTTTACAACTGAACAAAATTTACCAAAAGATTTAACAGCAAGTATTGTTGGTATTCCGTGGGGGGTAAAAGATTTAACTGCTGAGATTGCTCCACAAACAGATACTATGTTTGTATATGGAAAAGTTATTAAAGTGGAGGTCCGGGCAAAAGATTTAGCTGGTAATGAGATGCCTCCATATATTTTTGAATTTAAAATAGAAGATAAACCTGACTAATCTAAAGGTTATAAATCATTAACTAACCTTTACTTTAATAGGGGTGGAATAAAAAAAATTGCAAACCAAGCAATTTAATTACTGTCTGTAGAAGCTGTAATTCTAGCGCTAATCGTAATAAAGATTGGCACAAGTCTTGGTATCAAGCAGTTATGAAAAAAAGAACAATAAGGAGGAATTAATAAAAATGAGCGCAACTACAAGGTGGTCGTTATATAGCACAACTTCTACTACTACTGTTGGAACTGGCGGGCCTACTGTCCCATTGGATGGTACTGGTACACGTGGTCAATCGTTAGCTACAGCTAGTGTTAGTGATTCATTTAATATAGGGACTTCTAATAATAGATTGTACATATCTATAGACGGATCAGCTGGTCCTTATATTACATTAGTAAGTGGTTCAGCCCTTGACCCACGATTTGTTGCTAAAGATATTACAGAGAAATTACATAATTTAGGGAAAGCTACTACGGGGTATGATCAAGCACAATGTGTTTGGGATGATAATCAGTTTAAACTTTATTCTGGTAGTTTGGGGTCATCTTCATTGGTAGCAGTTACAAGTGGTACAAATACAGCACATCTGGAGCTTGGTTGGGGAACTAAATCAGAGACAGGTGGAGCTGCCACCGGAAATGCATACAATGGCGGAATTACTGTTTCAGGAACTTATACTGGTTTTTTTGATGAAATTTATCATATAGTAATTAATAAAGAAATTAACATTGGAACTCCAGGTAAGGGTGGTAGTAATACATACACTGGTAATATATATACCGGTGGTGTATATAATGATGGTTCGACGCTCACTTATACTTTATCTATTGATACTACTAATGGTACAACAATGGGTGCCGGAACTACCAATGTACCAACGGTAAGTTGGACTTCTACAGGTAGTGTTGATGATGGCGGACCAATAGAATTATTGTACGCTAATTATTGGTATAAAATTGGAACAAAGGGGTTAATGGTTAGATTTACAGATGCAGTATTTAATACTTGTGATCCGGCGTGGACAATTGTGTGTACAGCAGTTACTGAAGCTAGTCCAGGCAATGCGTCTTCTCCGGCCGGAACAGCACGTTATATTTGGGCCAGTAATCGTGGTGATACTGGTGATAGTTATGTTGTAACTAGTGATACTTTATTTACAGATGTAAGTAGTAGGGGAGTAACTGTTAGATTTGACGGCTCTAATAATTTTACAGCCGGCGATGAGTTTTTTATAATTTGTACACCAGCTCAACCACAGTCATATAATATTACAAATTTAAACTACGGAAACGTAACAGTTTCTACAGAATCACCTGTTAGGTGTGTAATATTTGAAATTATGTCGGGCGCAGTTGAAATTAGTACTGTAAAATTTGGTTTACAAAACCATGGTTCTTTTTCACATCACGGAGCCGGTAATTTGGATACATACTTTAGATTTGGCACGGTAGGACCTGGTAGTAATGCAGGCACCAGTCCACATGATGGTGGTGAATGGAGAACAGGTGTTACTTCTACAGATATAGCTAGTGATGTTCCACCAAGTTATTTGTCTTCAACTGAAGATAATCTACCGGTAGTAGCTGACGCTGACTCAAGTAAAGCTATAGGAGTAAGTGTTTACTCTGGTATGGCAGCGGATCCAGTATTTTTAAATGTTAAGTTAGGAAGTTCTGAAGTAGGAGCAAATTCAACAATTAACTACAGAATATACTTTGATTACAGTTAGTTACGTGTGTTAAGCTTATTTTAAAAAGCGGTAATTTATTATTCTATTGACACTTATTGACAAATTGAAATTAATGCTTATAATATAAATAATTATATTATGGGGACAGACACTGACGGGTGTTTGGTGATTGCCTTATTCAATCACCTAACCCATAACACAATAATAAATTTTAATAAGGAGAATATATTATGAAAAGAATGGTTTGGTTAGATGAAAAAAAGAATGAAATTATTGATTTATATGCTGGTGGTTATACTCAAGCAGAGATAGCAAAAGAATTTAATATATCTACTACTACTATAAGTACAAAATTACGTAAATGGGGTGTCAGTAATCCCGACGTTAGCAGATTCAGACGTATCGAAATTGATAAAGATGAATTATATGAGATGTATTGGGATAAAAAAATGCATCCTATTCAAATAGCAAAGAAGTATGGATGCCATAAACAAGTAATAACAAATAATTTAATAAAATATGATATACCTTATCGTAGTAGCCAACCAATTTTAGATTATGAGTATATTAAGAAATCATTTGAAGACGATGGGTATACTCTACTATCCGACAAATACATCAATGCAAAATCTTATCTCCATTATAAATGCCTTAATGAACATGTGCATAAAATAAATTGGAATAACTGGAAGTCTGGAAAAAGATGCCCTTATTGTAAAGGAGTAGTTACTATAACGTTTGACGCTTTAAAAAAGGATTTTAGTGAAAATGGTTATCAACTTTTATCTACTGAATCTGAATGTAAAAATTCACATAGTTATGTAGAATATGAATGTCCAAAAGGTCATATTTCTACAATCCGTATTACTAATTGGAGGCAAGGTTATAGATGTACTAAATGTTCTAACAATGTGTCAAGATGGGAGCAAGAAGTAAAAGATTTTGTGAAATCATTAAATATAGATATTGAAGAGAATGTTAAGAAAGTAGTGTATAATCCTAAGACTAATCGTAGTTTAGAATTAGATATCTTTGTTAGGGAAACGAGTAAAGCTATAGAGTGTAATGGTATTTATTGGCATTCTTTTCCAGACAGGATAGCATTAGATAAGATAAAAGTTGCACAATGTAAATTACAAGGAATAAATTTGCTTACCATAACTGATGAAGAGTGGCACATTAATATTAATGATTGTAAGTTTAAAATACTTGAATTTTTTTCTTTGGAGGACGATAATGGATTTAAGAGACTATAGAGGGTGGTGTGTGGAGTATAACAACGGTCAAATTGTTTACGAAGACCAAATGGAATGGAAAGATTTACCCAAGTTAAACATGGTAAGACTCACATTACATTATGATGGAAGAGAATGGTCATTTCATGATAAAGTTGCTTACATACAGAAAAAGAGAGCATCAATGGTTCCTGGAGTAACAGATAGTTTTCGAATTGAGTCTAGATCAATTGGGTATTACGACATAATAGATGAAAAAAATTGTAAAGTTTGGTATACAGTGAATGAAGATACTGGTAAGATGACCATGGAGGTTGAAGAAATCTAATGGCTGAAGATTGTATAACAGTAACATTTGAAGATGGTAATACTTGGGATTACTGTTGGGAAGATGGTATGGCCGAGCCGAATTGGTCAGCAGAAGATGTAACTTCGGGTCTTAGAAAATCACGTAGTCCAACAGCTAGATCTTGGAGAATATGCCAGTATTATGTAAAAGGAATGTCAGCTATATGTTCGCATTGGGTAGAGGATAGTGATTCTGCTTATGGTGGAAAGTGTGACGCTGGTACTGGGAGTGAAACTCCTAGTGGTTATAACAACGGTCTTTGTGATTTTTTGGGCCGCCGTCATTGGTGCAGTCATTATTCACCTTCAGTCCCTGATAATTTAGATGAATATATCTGCGTAGCGCCAAATATGTTTTTGTCTGGTCTTTCAAAAGACAATAATTCTGTGCCTATATCAGATATAGGTGGTTACAATGCATCTGAAGATGATTTAACTTCACCAGGAAGATGTGATTGTTATGGTATGGGAAGAGGTGCTCGTGGTTGTTCTATTGTTGGTGAATTAGTTGATGAAGGTGGATCTGATAAAATAGAGAAAGAGCTTAACAAATTACCGCCAATTTGTGAGTATTATAGACCGTACCAGATGAGTTTTGGCAGCCACGATAATGTGTTTGGCGATGAGAGATTACCATTAAATTATATTATTTACAATTATATGGCTGAGTTTCAGAAGTGTCAATGGTGGGATCAAGATTCTGGGTCTACTTTTAACATGAATACAGGTCAAGTTGTATTAGATGACGATGAAGGATTTGATGGTAGCGGTAGAATAGTTACTTGTATATGTGAGAATGCATTAGCTGACCCATATAACACTAGAACAGCTGAATCTGAAAGTGGGGATGAGCATTACATGGCCCACGGTGGTTTTTTGTTGGAGAATGTATGGGCAAAAGCCGGCGGTCATGTTTGTAACGGTGCTAGACCAGATTGCCCTTGTTACACTGGTAAGTGGAACTTTTTGACTGAAGAAAAAATGTTTTCTGGTATGCCTGTTACTGCTAATCAAGTTTTTGAACTACGTTTTTGGTCATATGATTGGCACACCCAAGAAGAATATGATGCTTATTTTCTTCAACGTCCAAACACAGAAGATCCAGAAACAGCTTCTATTTTTACATTCACAAAATGGGAATCACTTGGCACTCACCCGTCAGATAGTATTATGATAGGAAAAGAGTTAAGTATGTGTCAGCCAGCCCCTTTAAATAAAAAAGAATTCATACCTGAAAAATATATTGAAGTACAATCCCCAATTAGATATGCTCCTATGCAGGTGGAAAAAGGTACACGTCCTGTGGAGGATAATTACTTCACTTCTCTTATTAGGAGCCCACGTTACCCAAGTGCAAGGCCTTTTTTAATAATTTATCCATATCAAAGTGATGCGGGTGCTTTTAGTGAGGAGGTTTGTGTAGAATCTGCAGATGATGGTCACAATAAGTATCATCATACTGTTAATGATGATGAAATAAGTGTAATAGGTTTTACTGTAAGAGCTAAAAATGTATTTTGTATTAATCAAACCTACATGGAACACAGAACTAATAGTTTTATTTTTACCAATGATAAGATTAAAAGCACTGTTTTATTACCACCAGCACAAAGACAGGAAGCGTTTGATGCTATTTCTACGTTAGTATCTATGGGAATGGAAAATGAGCCTGAATGGATATCTTATGCCTCATCTGATTCCCAACAAGGTTATTTTGTTATGCCACCATTAAAATTAAAGTACGGAGATAATGATTTGTTTATGTGTGTGGATTTTAATGATGGTACTTGGGAATTTAGTAAAGTAAAGGTTAAAAATACGTGGTGTGGTGGCGTTGTACACCAAACTTCTTACAAACATCAATTTTCTGGTGAAGATGATGGTGCACGTAATACTCAACCTATTAGAATATCACCGCCAGCAAGTATAGAAGCAACAGCTACTCCTTTGGGGGGCTCTTATTCGACGTCTTTGGAAGCAGTGTACACTGAAGTATCCGCAGATGGTGCGTGTAAATATAGCTATAGTATAATAGAAAATGAAATTGAGGAAGAAAAAGATATTGATAAGTGGTGTAGTGTTGGTAATAGTAGCTCTGTTTTTGCTGAAATAGAAGATATTAATTTAAACTATATATTTAATTGGAAGCTTTTATCTGCAACTATGACACCGAAAGAGGAATATGATTCTGATGGTAATCCAAGTGTTATCAGAAAAGATGCGACAGAAGTAGAAATGGAAGTTATAGATATAGATCAAAATAGTATTATTCCTAATTGTTGTGTACTAATACCAAAGAATGTAAACAAAGATCGTGTGTCTTTTATGAACAGCGAGTGGTCACTTAAAATTAAGTATTCGTATGAGACGTTTGATCCAACAGGTCAGGCGCCTGGCAAAAAAATAGCTGGCGCTGGAAGCGGACCTAATGCTATTTATAAGGCTCCGCCTGTTAGCATAGAAACTACAGGACATAAAGCACTTATAGAGGATATTGAGACTGGTCCTATAGGAGTGATAGCTTTCTTTACAAACAAAAGCGACAGAATAACTAGTGTTATGGCTTCAAGAATGTATGTATGTATAACTGATGTTAGGTGTAGAAATGTGGATATATATTATAAATATTTTACTGAAGGCACTGAAAATGTTTTAATTCCAAAATCAGGATTTTGTATTGAGGTTGATGGAGCAGAAGCAACTGGTGAAGTTAATAGATATGCATATCACCCAGCCTGTGGGGATCATGAGCTAGGTTATAAATGGGAAGGCCCGATGTGGTATCCGTTTAACGCTTGTAGGGGATTTGATTTATATGATGTATTTACAATTTGTAATTATTGCACAGCCAGTTTTCAAGGCCCAAATAATGATGCAGTTGTTGGTGCTTTGGACTACTCAGAATTTTTCGGTATAGGCGACGTCATTCATCGTAAGGATTTTAGGTATTGTGGTCCAGCCGAATTTTATGCTAGAGGCGAGGTTAGAGGCGCAAGCGCCTGTAGTTGTGGATGTAGTTTTTATTATACAGGCCCATTAACTGATTTTGAATGGAAAGGTGTTGGTAAAATAAAAACACGTTTCACTTTAATAGGGTATGAAGGGGCGCATCCACCATTTGGTAATGATGGTTGTGAAGTATCAGAAAAATATCTAAGTCGAGATTATGTACAGCACAAAGATCTTTATGGTGTGGTGAGACAAGAATGGATGCCTGTTGTAATGGATCATCATAGTTTTTATTTTAGTTTTAATGCTTTTGATGGAGGAAATGAAAGAGAGGAACATAGTTTTTCAGGCCCTTCGACAACAGATCCTTTTATATATGTAGATCAATTAAGTCTTTTTACTCTTAACAATATCAATGAACAAATGATTCAGTATGATGAAGAGGGATTACCTACTTCTGATAGGAGAAGTTTCGATGAGTTGTTTAAGATTCACCATGAGGGTAATTGTTCTTACCCACCACCTGTTTTAGAGCCAAATCACGTTATATTTTATGATTTTAAAGATAAGGATGTAGCCTGGGCCTGGCAAGAAAAATGGAGAGATGTAGAAAGAATACCTACATCTGAATCATCCGGAGGTGATGAAACTGTGAGGTTTAACAGTCTTGGTTTTATTTTAAAGTACGATAAACCAAGATATGTGTATGGTTTGTACAAAGATGAACATAGGTTAATTTGTGGTGAAGGTATTAGTACTATTAAATACACTGGCCCTAAAGTAGAAGATGGTGAACTTACTGTTTATCCAACCATTTCTTTAGATGGAGGAGTTCCAAGACCATTTGAAATTATATATGATAATTACGATAGTACTCAAGTAATATGGAAAAATAATCCTGATGTGGGTGGTTCTTCTGGTGGCGACACTAGTATATATGAGAAAACTACAGGAGGTAACTGGCTCCATGAAGAAGACCATGATACAATATTTGATGATGAAGCTTCTTCATCAGAAGACGATGATAGGTGTGTTGTGGTTGCACTTAGTTTTGGGGAAGAAGTAAAAAAATATTATAATAGAGGTATAGATGTAAAAATACCTAGGAATAGATTAACTTATCTTCCTATGGAGGAACAAGAGTATGAACTTGAGAAGGGATCTGGAGAGTATGTATTATACTTCGATGTGGAAGTTACTGAGGAACTTACACCTAATAGTACATTACCAGTTAATTTTATATGGGATAAACCGGTGTTTATTACAACAGGAGACGTTATAAATGAATCTGGATTTGTTATCACTGGATTGAAAATATCAGGATTATGGGGGTATAGCACTGTTTCAGATGAAAACATGTGCTGGGTTAAGCCTGGGGTAAGAATAGGAGGAACTACTGTTGAGGGGAGTCCTGTTGGAGGTATTGTTAATACCCAAAAAGAATATCCTTACTTTGATAATGGTTTAGAAACATACACCATAAATTGTAATATTTTACCTACACCAAAAGATATGATAGATGACAGGTTGGGTGGTTTCACTATAGAATTGACAGGTGATTATGGTATGATTATAGGTATACATTCAATTACGTTGTCTATATCTACTAAATATAAAGATAGTGAATTATTTGAGGAAATAGATGTATGGGAAAGAAAGTATCTACCGTCGTTATTTTCAAAAGGAAATGAGCAGATTAATCTAGATGGTCCTGGTGATCATATGTCTTACCATTTAGATCTCTGGAACGCTGGTGTTTATTACCCATTTTCTAATGAGGTAGACCCAGTAGAGGCAGCTGATAAAATGAGATCAGCTTATAGTAATGGTCGTTATATGGAGGACGAAACATTAGACATTTCTATTGGTAATTTACACGATATTGAAGCAGAAGAACAAATGAAATTATATAAGGAAGCATATAATTTAGATAGTGAGGATGATAGTTTAACTTTCCAGTATGTAATTCCACCAACGCTAAGTGATTATCATTCTTCAAGATATCATGGTGCAGGAACATGTTCATTTATTTTTGAAAGAATTCAATGGGAAGATCATTATCTAGTAAAAGAATTTGAACAGTTTGATTTTTGGCAGCCAGGAGGACATTTTTATCAATGGTCTAAGGATGTTACTATAGAAAAATGTATGGTTTTTGGTATGGCTGGTATGAAAGTTCATAGTGGCAGTTTTAACCATTATAAACACACAGGAGAAAGCAGCACGGTAGCTGCAGATTTGTTTAATGCTTATTATAATGTACGTCCACGCGCAATTCTTGCTAAGTATAATAGATGGATAATACTAACTGGAGAACCGCCGGCCGGTGGTGGTGATTTATTAACACAAGCTAACCCTTATGCCGTTGGCCTTGGTCCTGGAGCTTGGACACAATAATTAATCTAATAAATAGTTTTGTTGATGGGAGATGTTTTTATGTTTAGTCAAATGATTAGAACATTACCTTGTACAGAATGTGCAAAGGGAGAACTATATTATGATGCTGCAGCAACCTCTGAAGCGTGGCTTAATCCTGAAGTATTTACATTAGAAGATGTAGATAGATTAGTTGATGCAACTATAAGTGACATTTTAGTTTTTATTTGTATTGATTGTGGTGTTCAGGTTAGATATACACTTAAAGAGGTAGAAAAAAAATTTAGAAAAAAACTTTCTGCGAGATTACTTACCATGATAGCTATGGGTAATTTACCAAATATAATGGCTTTGGATAGTTCCCGCAGGATAATGATTTATTGTGGTAAATGTAGTGGTTATGATGGTAAAGGTAGCTGCCCTTTAGCTGTTTATAACGATTGTGATGTGAAAAGGTTTCCATATGGGTTCTAATTTAATAAGTGATGACACAATTATAACACAATCTTCTGTGTGTATTTACGACAGTAACATAGGTTATTTCACTGATTTTAGTGTAAATGGTGAAGTAGATGGTTGGACATACTATGATGGTATCCATACTTATGGTGCATGGGGTGGATTTTTGTTTGGGACTATCTACGATAGTTATTGTACTGTTGGTAGACATAGTGTTTTTTCACCAGTAGATGCCACTGATTACTATTTTTTAAAAATAGTAATGAAATATGATGCAGTTGAGCGAGAAGGTATACATAAATTACCAACACAGGGAAAGGTTAGATGGAGAACTTTATCTGATACTAATTGGAATTCAGCAAAAGAATCTTTTTTTGAGGTTAATGCGGACGGCGAATGGAACGTATATTTGTTAAATATGGCGTCAGAACAGTGGTGGCAGGGTGATATAAATGATTTACGTATTTGGCCGGCAGCTTATGACGCTGATGATGGTGATACTTTTTTTATACGTTCAATAGAAATATCGTCAGTAGCCTCATATAAATGTTATAAACCGTCTTGTGATAAATATTTGGCTTACGAACACCCATGTCAATGGATAGGTCAACACGGGTACTGTGAGTCTTCCGCTCATGATGACAGTGTGGTTTTTAATATAGAAAGTGACACTGAGTTTGTGATAAACATAAATGATTATGGTAATGAAATTATTAAAATACCAGAAACTTTAAACGAGTCTGGTTCAACATTAGCAAATACGTTAGCTAAATGTATATCAAGTGTTGATGTTGGTGGATATGCAGAAGTACATGTTGTTTACACAGATGATAATAAATTCAGAATCTATTCTGGTACAACTTCTGATGATAGTACAGTTGAAGTTATTAATAACGACTTATCCCGTTATTTGAACTTTTTTAATAAAGAAAGTACAGATATTTCTGTTAAAACAAACGGTGTTTTACCTGCTAGTGGTTATTCTCCTATTTCTAGTTTTAAAATTAAAACTCACCAATTATTATCCCTCTTTAGTGATAATGATGAAGCACAACTATATTTCAATCCAGATGTATATAATGTAGAAGCCGGCCGACGTGATTGGCTTAGTTCTGGTTTAGGTTTCGGAAATTTTGATTCTCAGTCTGCGACTAGAAGTTCTCAATTACTTTATAATAATGGTGGAACTGTTATAGATTTTAATCACCCATTTAATGCTAGTGGTAGAATTACTAAAATAACAGCAGCAGCAACTTTAGATATGGTATTTGATAGACCTACTTATCAAGAAAGAATGAGAATACCAAACGACCAGGTCGGTGATAAATCTTTAGAGGAACTTTCCGATGCAAAAGTTATGATTTTTAGGCCAAAAAGGGATGGAACTTTAGACGTAGTATATGAGTTTGATATACCAAGTAGGGATCCAAACAGGGGATATAATGATGCATTATATTCTATATCACAGGAAATTATTGATATAGATGTAAATGTTTTTGTTAATAAAGGTGATTTGCTAGGAGTTTATAATGCTAATTTATATGTAGGAAAAAGTAGCGCACATGGTGAGGATTGTCAATATTTTCATATAAACGGTAAACCATCTAATAATTTTGTTCCAGGCAATTTGTATGGTGACGGTATAGCTGGTATTTTAATATATGCACGTGGTGATGATACTCAACGTAGATTGGTTTTAGATATTGATCTTAAACATAGATATAATATAGAAAATATTGAAATTAAAGGTGAAACAGAATCAGTAGTTTTAGAATATAATATAGCTAGGTGTTTAGATATAAATTGGGAAGTTGAATTGTTTAATCATTACCATTGGACGGCACACAAAAAGATTACTATGCCTGGCGACTTTAGATATCAACGATATAATGTAGCATTTGGTATCGATAATTTAAGTGATGGAGAACTTGCAGTTCCAGATGGACTCGCGTGTGATGGTTACTCATTAACTATGGATAATTCAAGTCATCATTGGAATTATGATGCTGGGCCTGGTGTCGTGCCAATTAATCCAAAATATTTTTGGGTTAACGGGGATCAAGAGTGGTTAGCTGTATGGTTACATGCTTCGATATATCAGTATCAACAAGAAGTTTATGATTTTGAAGAAGATCCAGTTGCTATTTTTTTACATTTTCCTCATCAAAAAGAAAAAGTTATATATAAATCTGTCATATATTTTAAAGAACGTAATAATTTTAGAAGTTTTGCTTTATCTACGTATCGTGGTATGTATGATACTTACGGTAATGCTGATGATCCACATTATGAACTTATACCTGAATACACTGCTATAACCCTTGACAACACTGTACATGAGATAGGAGAACAATCTTATTACAGAATAAATGAATATTTATTTAAAAATCCATGTGTTGGCGCACCACAAATCGAAACAATAGGTGAAGCTTTTTATGACTGGGATCCTATATTGTCAGATGCAATTAGAGATTTTAGTGATGAAAGTGGTTATTTTGTAACACAAAATGCTGTTGTTTCGAATGAGGCTGAGTGGCAACAATCTATGAACACTGATTGGCAGATTATAAAGCATGAATGGGAACCAACTACTAGTAAAGGTTTTAGAATTTATACTGATTATCATAAATCAACAAAAATATGTGAAATGGAATTGTATGGTGTTGGTCAAGACATAGGATCATCTTTTGGCAGCGGAATATCTATAATATATTCTAATTACTCAGACTATTGGTGGCCAACAGAATCTGTTCAGATATCTGATGAGTTGGTAAATATATATATAGGTGATACACCAAGGTATATCTCTATTCAACTTTCTCCAATTGGTATAACACGGTATGACAATATAACGTTAAATGTTAAAACCGATGATACTTATGCTGGAAAAAAGGGTTGTGAGTACATTCATTATTTAGAACATAGCAAATT
>Ga0190286_1000347_pt1 | contig 19939 bp, 18 predicted proteins | sample 48691834_MG_FD_183241 | JGI IMG/M metagenome (GOLD analysis project Ga0190286, IMG submission 183241) | Hydrothermal vent microbial mat bacterial communities from Southern Trench, Guaymas Basin, Mexico - 4869-18-3-4_MG | ecosystem: Environmental > Aquatic > Marine > Hydrothermal vents >... | reverse complement strand
CCTTCTTTCTCACCTTTTTGATAGTCCTCTCATTATCTATGTCTTTTAGGACATCCAAAATAAGTTGGGCAATGATCTCCATCTCGCCCTCTTTCATACCACGGGTGGTGACTACGGGGGTGCCAATGCGAATCCCGCTAGTAATAGAGGGACTCCTCTTGTCAAAGGGTATGGCATTTTTATTTACAATAATCCCTGCACTATCTAATGCCATCTCTGCCTGCTTCCCAGTAATACCCTTGTTTGTCAGATCTATTAAGAATAGATGATTATCAGTGCCTCCAGAGACTATCCGAAAGCCAGCCTCTGCCATAAGAGACGCAAGTCTTTGGGCATTTTTAATTATCTGTTTTTGATATATCTTAAAATTTTCTGTCAAGGCCTCTTTGAAGGCCAGGGCCTTGGCGGCAATGATATTCATTAAAGGCCCACCTTGAATCCCTGGAAATACAATTTTATTTAATTTTTTGGCAAATTTTTCCTTTGCCAATATAAAACCACCACGTGGTCCACGTAGTGTCTTCTGGGTGGTGGAGGTAACAAAATCTGCATAAGGAATAGGGGAGGGGTGGAGACCAGCAGCAATCAATCCAGCAATATGGGCTATATCGGCCAGAAGATAGGCCCCTATCTCCTGCGCAATATCAGCAAATTGCTTAAAGTCAATAACCCTAGGGTAGGCACTGGCACCTGCAATAATCAGCTTTGGCCTATACTTTTTAGCCAACTCGGCCAGCTCTTTATAATCAATGGTCTCTGTCTCCTCATTGACCCCATAGTGGACAACCTTGTACATCATCCCTGAAAAGTTCACAGCACTTCCATGACTTAGGTGCCCACCATGGGCTAGATTCATACCCATAATAGTATCACCAGGGTTTAATACACTAAAATAAACAGCCATATTGGCCTGTGTACCAGAGTGGGGCTGAACATTTGCATATTCTGCGGAGAAAAGCCGTTTTACCCTCTCAATAGCCAGATTTTCAACAACATCTACATACTCACAACCGCCATAGTAGCGTCTTCCTGGATAGCCCTCGGCATATTTATGGGTCATTACATTGGCCATGACCTGACGTACCCTTGGACTGGCAATATTCTCTGAGGCTATTAACTGTAGTTTATATTTTTGCCTCTCCCACTCACCTTCTAGGGCCATAAAGAGTTCTGGGTCAAAACGCTTAATTGCACTATAATCATCAATAGCTACATATTCGTTATCAATCTGATCTATCCGCTTTTTGTGTCTACCACCATCAAAAGGTGTATTTAGCCATGTCCTAATAATCTCTAGCGCCCTTTCAATGCCTATGTCCCTTTGTCCCAATACCAAGATATTGGCATCATTATGCATACGGCCTGCCTTGGCCAAATAAGGGTTGGTACACAAGGCTGCCCTTACCCCTGGCAGCCGATTTGCCACAATAGACATCCCTATACCTGTACCACATATCAGGATGCCCCTCTCAAAATCACCACAGGCCACGGCCTTTGCCACGGCATGTCCAAAATATGGATAATCCACAGATTCTTCACTATCTGTGCCTACATCCTTTATTTGAATACCCTGTTCTTTTAAATAGGACTTAATGGCCTCTTTTAGCCTATATCCTGCATGATCTGAGCCAATGATAATAGAATTTTTCATCATCTAACCTTCAAATTTTTTAAATACAAGTGAGGCGTTTGCACCGCCAAATCCAAAGGAATTGGAAATTGCTACTCTCACTTGTTTTTTTCTAGCAAAATTTGGTGTATAGTCCAAATCACATTCAGGATCAGGATTTTCATAGTTGATAGTGGGGGGGATAATTCCATCATAAATGGTGAGGACAGTAAACACAGATTCTACACCCCCGGCCCCACCTAAAAGATGCCCAATCATAGATTTATTAGAACTAATAGATAGATTATATGCATGATCCTTAAATACCCTTTTTATGGCCTTTGTCTCCGTTATGTCATTTAGCTTAGTAGATGTGCCATGGGCATTTATATAATCTACTTCATTGGGTGAGATATTCGCGTTTTCTAAGGCCTTTTGCATACACAAGGCAGCCCCCTCCCCTCCTGGTGATGGAGCAGTAATATGATACGCATCGCTGCTAGCACCATATCCTATCAATTCTGCATAGATCTTTGCCCCCCTCTCCAAGGCAAAATTCAATTCCTCCAAAATAAGTACGCCTGCACCCTCAGCAGCAACGAAACCATCCCTCTCCTTATCAAATGGACGGGATGCCTTTTCTGGATCATGATTCCTAGTAGAAAGGGCCTTTGTTGCACAGAACCCAGCAATACACAGGGGGGTAATTGTCGATTCTGTTCCACCAGCAATCATAATATCTGCCAATCCTGCTTTGATGTACAAATATGCCTCTCCTATGGCATGGGCACCAGATGCACATGCAGTGGTAGTACATGAATTGGGGCCATGCAAACCAAACTCTATAGAGACATAACCTGAGGCCATATTGCCAATCACCATAGGAATGAAAAATGGAGAGATCTTTTTAGGCCCTAATTCTAGCAATATTTTATGGTATTTTTCAATCCCAGGCAGCCCCCCTAGACCACAACCAATAATTACCCCAGCAGAAGGCGCTATTTTTTTATCAATATGAAGTTTTGCATCCTCCATGGCCATACGAGAAGCACTTATTGCATATTGAATAAACAAATCCATGTGTTTAATATGTTTTTTTGCAATAAAATCCTCGGGACGAAAATTCTTCACCTCTCCAGCAATCTGACTATTGTACTTAGAGGCATCAAATCTGGTAATCTTTGTAATGCCTGATTTCCCTTGACAAATGGCCTCCCAACTCTCCTTTACACCAATCCCTACGGGCGTAACTAGGCCCAGACCTGTAATTACTACCCTCCTCAAATTACGACTCCTGAATATGATCTCTAAGGTAATCTATTGTATCTTGAACAGTGCGGATCTTCTCTGCATCCTCATCTGGGACCTCAACGCCAAATTCCTCCTCCATAGCCATGATTAGTTCCACCAGGTCTAAGGAGTCTGCCCCTAGGTCATCTACAAAAGAGGCCTCAGGCACTACTTCATTTGGCTCAACACCAAGTTGATTAGCAACAATCTCCTTTACTCTTTCTTCAATGGATGCCATGGCATTCACCTCCTTTAAAAATTACATATACATTCCGCCATTTACATGAATTACTTGGCCAGTAATATATCTTGCCCTATCTGATGCCAAAAAGGCAACTACTTCTGCCACATCTTCCGGTTTACCAAAACGACCTAAAGGAATTTGGGAGAGTATTTGTTCCTTTATCTTATCAGGTATTTTAGTAGTCATCTCTGTCTCAATAAAGCCAGGGGCCACAGCATTTACTGTAATACCCTTTGCTGCAAATTCCCTTGCCGCTGCCTTAGTAAGTCCTACTATGCCAGCCTTAGAGGATGCATAATTCACCTGGCCTATATTGCCTATAAAGGCCACCACTGAGCTGATATTTACAATGCGTCCATAGCCCTGTCTTATCATGGTACCAGCTACAGCCTTAATACAATTAAATGTGCCTTTTAAGTTTACTGCTAGCACTTCATCCCAGGCCTCTTCCTTCATCCTCAAAATTAGGCCATCCTTTGCAATGCCTGCATTATTAATGAGATAATCTACTCTGCCAAATTTGGCAATAATCTTTTTAAAGAAATCCTGTGTTTGTTTAAAAGAAGACACATCAAATTGATAGGCCCAGGCCTCACCACCTTTTTTATGAATTTCTTTGATTGTCTCCTCTGCTGCCTCTCCTCTTTTTATATAGGTTATAATAACCTTTGCCTCCTTTGATAGGCGCAATGCAATACAACGTCCAATGCCCCTTGAACCTCCAGTGACAACGGCTATCTTGCTATTCACAATAACCTCCATTATAGCCTCAGGTCTCAATTGACCTGCGCCTCTCTATCTCTTTGATCATAGTTGGTATTACTTCAAATAGATCCCCAACTATACCATAATCAGCTATACCAAAGATAGGGGCATTAGGGTCATTGTTAATAGCTACAACTATTTTTGCCTTTATACCCACAGTGTGTTGGATGGCCCCTGAGATACCACAGGCAATATAAAGCTTGGGGCTTACAATCTTTCCAGATTGACCAATTTGACAAGAGGCAGGTACCCATCCTGCCTCCACTACAGGCCTTGTTGCCCCTACCTTTGCATCTAAGAGTTTAGCCAAATCCCTAATCAATTTGAAATTTTTTGCATCCTTTAACCCCCTCCCCCCAGAGACTATAATGTCTGCCTTCATTAAGTCATTATTATCTTCTATCTCCTTTACAAATTTTACAACCTGTATGCAACTCTTAATCCCTTCATCAAGGGCTATATTTATAATCTCACCTTCTCTTTTTGGATCCGGTTTGGGTTTGCTCAATATGTATGGGCGGATTGTAGCCATTTGTGGTCTCTTCTGTGGACAAGTGATAGTAACCATCACATTCTCACCAAAGGCTGCACGATTCTGCAAAAGCAGGCCTGTCTTTTTGTCTATTGTTAAATCAATACAATCTGCTGTAAGCCCAGTCTCTAGGCTTGCAGCTATATATGGCATTATAGAACGCCCAGTAGGCGTTGCCCCTGCCAATACTATCTCTGGTTCCTCTTGTTTTATCAAATTAATGATAACATTGCTATATACAACATCATCAAAATCCCTCAGATGGAAATCATCAACAGTATAAACCCTGTCTGCCCCATATCTAATAAGTTCTCTAGCAAGGTGAGAGATCTTATGACCCAGTAGGATTGCAATTACCATCTTTCCTTTTTCATCCGCCAATTTTCTGGCCTTTCCCAATATTTCATAGGTTACAGGGCTCATTTTTCCGTCTTTTTGCTCGGCATAGATCAATATATCTCTCATCTTTTTAAAATTCCTTGTGTCTCTAAAATATCCAACAATCTCTTTGCCTGATCTTCTACACTGCCCTCAATTATCTCTCTTTCCTTTTTTACTGGTGGACTAAATATATTTACTACTTGGGTAGCAGAGCCCTTAAGCCCTATCCTCTCTAAGGATGCATCTATATCATTTGCACCCCATATAGGGATATTTTCTCTTTTTGCACGCATCCTCCCGCGAATAGATGGTATCCTTACCCTGCCTATCTCCTTAGTTACTGTAATCAGGGCAGGCAAGGGCAGTACCAATACCTGATATCCATTTTCTAAAGACCTCTCTACTACTATCTCCCTATCCTTTACATCTATCTTTCGAACATAGGTAGCATAGGGCAATGACAGCCTTTGGGCCAATTGCGGACCCACCTGTCCCGTACTGCCATCTGTAGTCTCTTTCCCACAAATGATTAAGTCAAAATCACCAATTTTTTCAATTGCCTTTGCTAGTGTATAGCTTGTAGCCAAGGTATCAGCACCTGCAAAGGGGCGATCACAGAGTAAAATGGCCTCATCTACCCCATATGAGATGGCCTCCCTCAGACTCTCCTCTGCCTGAGGTGGTCCCATACTCAACACCACTATCTTTCCACCCCTTGCCTCCCTCAACTTTAGAGATGCCTCTAAGGCATATAAATCATAAGGGTTTATGATCCCCTTTACAGTAGTCCTCATCAGTGTCCCTGTTTTGGGATCAATCCTCACAGATTCTGTCTCAGGTACCTGTTTTAAACACACAATAAAATTCATTTAAACTTTCCATATTCTTTGTTTAATGCCTGGGCGATTATATTCCTTTGAATCTGATTGGTACCTTCATAGATTTGAAGTATCTTTGCATCCCTCATCATCTTCTCTACAGGGTAGTCCTTGGTATAGCCACATCCTCCCAATATCTGAACTGCATCAGTAGTTATCTTCATAGCCATATCAGAGGCAATAAGTTTACTCATGGCTGAATACTTTGAAAAATCTTTAGGTTTTTTATCAATATATTGACAAACGGCATATACCAAGGCGCGTGCTGCCTCTATTTGGGAGGCCATATCTGCTAACATATGTCCTACTGCCTGAAAGGATATGATGGGTTGACCAAATTGATGACGCTGTTTAGCATATTTTATAGCCTCATCCAATGCCGCCTGTGCAAGCCCAACCCCCAAGGCACCCACACCTGGCCGACTATAATCCAAGGTCCTCATAGCCACAATAAAACCTAGGCCCTCCCTCCCAATTATTCTTTCTTTTGGAATTCTACAGTCTTCAAATATAATCTCCCTTGTGACAGAGGCACGTATCCCCATCTTCCTCTCTTTTTTCCCAAAAAGGATACCAGGGTCTTCCTTCTCTACAATGAATGCACTCACCCCGCGTGTCCCTTTTTTCTTGTCTGTAATGGCAATCACTACATAGATATCTGCCTCACCACCCCCTGTTATCCACTGTTTTATCCCATTTATCACATAATTATTTCCATCTTTAGCGGCTGTGGTCTGAATAGCACCTGCATCGCTCCCTGCTTGGGACTCGCTTAAAGCAAAGGCAGCCAATTTTTTTCCCTTTGCAATCTCTGATAGATATTTCTTTTTTTGTTCTTCGCTTCCAAAGAGTAGAATAGGGTAGGCTGCCAATCCATTAGCTGCATAAGTAGTAGCTACACCAGCACAACCCCAGGCTATTTGCTCAATCGCTAGTGCATTCTCAAAACATCCAAACCCCAGGCCCCCATATGCCTCTGGGATAAAGATGCCAAACAAATCAAGTTTTGCCATCTCCTTTAAGATATCCCAAGGAAATTCCTCCTTTTCATCCAACTCTGCCCTCTTAGGCACTATCATCTCCTCAGCTAGACGTCTAGCTGTTTCTTTGATCATTTGCTGTTCTTCTGTAAGGGGATAAAGCATCTTTTCCTCCCTAAGAGACTATCTCCTTTATCTTTTCCGCCCACCTATACCAACGCCTTCCTACTAACATAGGTGCCTCATATTCCTTTAGCCCTTTTTCCAAGTGCAGATTTATCTTCTGGGTAACAAATTGGTCGGCCATCCTGATCCCATTTTTTATTGCCTTTGCCTTAGATCTTCCATGTCCTATAATCACTATCCCATTTACCCCTAAAAGGGGGGCACCTCCATGTTCTGAGTAATCCCATCTTTTAAATACATTCCTAAGTGACCTCTTTACTAAGATTACCCCTATTCTTGCCAAGAGGCTCTTTTGGATCTCTTGTCTTATCAAGGTCAAAAATGCCTCTGCCATCCCTTCTCCAATCTTTAAGGCCACATTTCCAACAAAACCATCACAAATTACTACATCTGCCTTCCCATGCAAGACATCTCCGCCCTCTACATTTCCAATAAAATTAAGGGGCCTTTTTTCTAAAAATGAGAATGTCTTTTTGACCAAATCATTTCCCTTTACAGTCTCTTGCCCAATATTTAGGATACCTAACCTTGGATTTTCGATATTTAAGATATATTTGGCAAATACATGCCCCATGATGGCAAATTGTACAAGGTGAGAGGGGCGGCAGTCCACTATACCTCCAACATCTATCAGGACAAAACGGCCATTTAATGTAGGGATGATCCCAGCTAGGGCAGGGCGTTCTACTTGAGGCAACCTCCCTAAGACAAACATAGCCGTAGCCAGGGTGACACTTGAGTTGCCAGCACTATATACAGCATGGGCCCTTCCTGATTTGGCCAACTCTAGAGCCACCTTAATCGAAGAGTTCTTTTTATGGCGTATGGCCTCAAATGGGGCATCGTTCATAGTAACTACCTCAGGGGCATGATGAATCTCTATAGGCAAATCATCTATGGGGTGTTTTTTTAAGATTTCTTCAATGCAATCCTGCCTGCCTACCAATATTATCTTTACATCAAACGCCTTCGCAGCCTCGATTGCCCCTTTTACTACCTCCTCAGGTGCATAATCCCCCCCCATTACATCTACGGCAATTATAGACTTACTCATTTAATTTCCTTTATCTCTATAATCTCCCTCCCTTTGTATCTTCCACAGTGAGGACAAACATGGTGTGGCAATTTGGGCTCGTGGCAATGGGGGCACTCAACAACGGTTTGCATAGATAACTTAAAGTGGGTACGGCGTTTGTCTCTCCTGGACCTAGAGTGTTTTCTCTTTGGTACGGCCATTTTTTCTCCTTTCTTATTGTTTTAGGCGCCTCAAGGCCTCATAAAATGGGTGAAAAGAGGGTACCTTACAATTGCACCTCTCTTTATTTAGATTTGCTCCACAGTAAGGGCACAAACCAGCACAATCCTTGTGACAAAGTGGTTTTATAGGAATACTGAGAAAAATTTGTTCATTTATGATATGGTCTATATCTATCTCTATCCCATCAAAAAATTCTACTTCCATATCCCTACTCTTTAGCCTCAGCCCCTCTGCCTTTGGTATTTTGTTTCTAGGCACTAAGAGGTAATCCATTTTTATATCTACTAGATAATGAAATGGCTCTAAACATCTGGCACAAGACAGCCAAATAGCTGTATGTATCTCCCCTGTTAAGTGGATCTTCCCTTTCTCTCTCTTAAGCCTAATAACAGAGTGAAGGGGGGTAGCCAATTCTATTTTTGTCCTCTCATTAATTTTTAGGCCCTTCTCCCTATCAAAATGAATCTCCATCCCCTCAGGGGGAATATCGCCTACCTTAATTACCATTTTAAACCCTTCCTTTTTTAAAAAGTAGATGTTAGATATATAGAAAATGAGATTTTGTCAAGTAAAAGGGAGATGCCTTTTTATACCAAGGATAGGTTTTTGGCATCTTTAGAGGAATTTACCTCATTGCCAAGGGAGAAAATCTTTTTATTTTTTGGTGAGCCATTTCTATGTGAAATGGCAGCCAAAAGGGTTATCCATCGCATTTTGAAAAATAGGTCAAATTTGCAAATATTTGATGGAAGAGAAGTAGACAGCCAGTTGTTAGAGGAAAAATTAACCTCTTCCTTTTTAGGGAAACTTCATATAATTTGGATAAAAAGATTGGCATCCACCTCTATTTTTACTAGAAAGATGCTAGAAAATCCTATTAATTATTTAATTGTTACTACACCTTACCTTAAAGATGAGATTCCTGATTTTTTGCAAAAAAAGGCAATTATTGTTGATTTTTCTATCAAGGCTACTGATAGACAAACACAAATATCCTGGATAAAACAGGTAATAAATGGCATTCTTAAAAAATACAACAAAAGGATTACCCCAAGGGCTGAACAGGCATTGATTGAACGCATTGGGTTTAATCTATTTTTAATTGAACAACAATTAGAACTCCTGATAAACTATATAGGGGAGGGCAGTAGCATAGATGAGGCATCTGTGGAGGCATTAGTCCCCCCTAGTAAAGAAGAGATGGTTTTTAAGCTAATAGAAAAGATTGTGGCAGGAAATGTAACAGATGCCCTAGAGAGTCTTCATCGTGTCTTAGAACAGGATAGGCAGCCTTTGGCTATTCTAGGCATATTAAGCAATGAGTTGAGAAATTTATTTGAGGCAAGGGTATTTTGTGAAAAATTTAATATTTTTCCAGAAAAACTCTCATTTCAGGATTTTCAAGAGGATGTTTACCCTTTATTAGAAAAGGAAAAATTGACTTACTTGAAAGGGCTTCACCCCTATGTTATCTATCAAATATTTAGACGTGTTAGATATTTTGATATTGAGGCACTTAAGGACATCCATCATAAGTTGGCTGAGGCAGATATACTTTTAAAAACTACGCAGATAAATCCCATTTATTTGTTAGAAAATATAGTGATAAAGTGGGCAAATTCAATAAAGAATTAAAATAAATATGCTTTTGGTAATGGACATAGGAAATACCCATACAGTGGTTGGCCTTTATCAAGGGGATGTGCTAAGGGATGTGTGGAGGTTTAGGACTATACAAGGTGTTACCCCTGATGAACTAGCCATTTATTTAAATAATCTATTTAGATTCAAGGGTATTAGTTTTGAAGAGATTGAGGATATGGTTGTTTCCTGTGTAGTGCCACCAATGGTAAACTCGGTATTAAATCTGGGCCAAAGATATTTTGGATGTAAACCACTTTTGGTAGGGCCTGGTACAAGAACTGGGATGCCTATTCACTATGACAATCCACATGAGATAGGCGCTGACCGAATTGTAAATGCAGTGGCAGGTTATGAAAAATATAGATGTGCCTTAATTATTGTGGATTTTGGTACAGCCACAACCCTTGATTATATCTCGGAAAGGGGAGAATATAAGGGGGGTATAATCGCCCCGGGGATGTTAATCTCTGCTGAGGCACTATTTGTTCATGCCTCAAAGTTGCCAAGGGTAGAGATATTTTCTAAACCTAAACATGTAATAAATAAAGATACAGTAAGTTGTATGAATGCAGGATTGATCTATGGCTTTGCCAGCATGGTAGATGGGCTCATAGAGCGAATCAAAAGAGAGGTCCTGGAATCACCACTTGTGTTGGCAACAGGGGGGTTGGCCTCACTTATAGTGCCTGAGACCAAGCATATAGATAGAATAGAGGAAAATCTTATATTGGAAGGACTAAGGATTATCTATTATCGAAATGTCTGATAATGTATATTATGTTAAATTTATGAGATTAATATGCCTGGTATTGGTGCTGATTTTTCATGGCTGCACCACCACTAGGACAATAATGGTGCCACCCATGGAGAAGGCACCCACTGTATATGACATCTATCAGGTTGTTTTGGATACATTTTTGGAATTGAGTATCCCTGTAAGGTACCAAGACCCTCCTTATGCATTAGAGAGCATTTGGATACATTGGCCAAAATCTACAAAGACCAGGGTCTTGGGCTTTCCCCTAACTTGGTGGAAGTATAGTGTAGTAATTGAGAAAGATAGTGTATTACTAAAGGTTAAAGGACGTGGATTTGGGCTTATACCACCATTTTTTCTAGGAAATATTTTTGCCCCAACAGACTGGGTAGTCAAACCCCTACAGAAAAATCTCAGGACTATAGGGGTAAATGTAAAAACAGAGATAATCCCCTAAAAATTCAAATGAGTATCTCTAAAAAAATGGATAATTTTATTAAAAGGGCCTCTTGGATTAGAGAAATGTTTGAAGAGGGTCAGAGATTAAAGAAATTATATGGTAAAGATCAGGTATTCGATTTTAGCTTAGGCAACCCAAGCCTAGAACCACCTAATGCATTTTTTAAATTCTTGGAAAAAGAGGCCTCATTACACCAAGGGCATGGATATATGCCAAATGCAGGGTTTGATGAGACAAGAGAGGCAGTGGCTGAATATCTCAAAAAGGAGCATAACCTACCATTCTCATCTAAGGACATTATTATGACCTCTGGTGCAGCAGGTGCAATTAATATTGCCCTAAAGGCCCTTCTTGACCCAGGAGATGAGGTAATTGTAGCTGCCCCATATTTTGTAGAATACAATTTTTATATTGACAATCATGGTGGTGTATTAAAGGTAGTACCTACTAAGGATGATTTTGATTTAGACTTAGAGGCAATTGCGGACAATATTTCTGTAAAGACCAAGGTCATTTTGTTAAATTCCCCTAACAACCCAACAGGACAGATATATAGCGAAAGGACATTAAAGGGGTTGGCCAAGATATTGGAAAGGCATAGCCAAAGGACCAATCGTATAATTTATATAATTATGGATGAACCATATAACAAGATTGTCTATGATAATTATTCTATACCAAGCATCTTTCAAATCTATCCACAAACACTGGTTGCCAATTCTTTCTCTAAGACTTTATCCATAGCTGGTGAGAGGATAGGCTATCTGGCAATCCATCCAAATGCTATACACAAAGAGGCTATTGTAGAGGCCGCAATCTTGGCAAATCGTATATTGGGGTTTGTCAATGCCCCTGCATTGATGCAAAGGGTCATTAAATATATATTGAATGAAACAGTAGATATAAATCAATATCAGTATAGAAGAGATTTGTTATGTGAGGGCCTTTCAAAGATGGGATTCTCTTTTATTAAACCAAAGGGGACTTTTTATCTATTTCCTAAGGCCCCTATTGCCGATGATATAAAATTTGTAAATATTTTAAAAAATGAACGGATTTTGGCCGTCCCTGGAAGCGGGTTTGCAGCCCCTGGTTATTTTCGTCTCTCCTTTTGTGTAGAAGTCTCTACAATTGAAAATGCCTTACCACGCTTTAAAAGGGTTGCAGAGGCATTTCATCTTGTATAAATAATTACTATCAAAATAGCTATTTAAATAACATAGCTATACTTACAAAAAATAGCTATTAAATTCGTATAATAGCTATTAAATTAAAATAATATTATGAGTTGTCAAGAAATTCTATGTTGATTAAAATGTTATTGTGTATAAGGTTGCAGTAGCAATAAGCGGTGGTTTAGATAGTGCTATAGCTGCCTACTTACTTAAGAAAAATGGATATGATGTAACGGCTGTCTTTTTAAAACTAACCGATAATAAACCAGGTTTCCCTCCATTAGAGGTTGCCAATTTTTTTGATATACCCTATCTTGAATTTGACCTGAGGGAGGCCTTTAGAAAGGAAATAATTGATTACTTTATCAATACCTATCTCAATGGAATGACACCCAATCCCTGTATTGTCTGTAATCAGAAGATCAAATTTGGACTCCTCTTAGATAAAGTAAAAAAAATGGGGTTTGAATATTTGGCTACCGGGCACTATGCTAGGAAACGCTGGGATGAAAAAAACAGGCGTTATCTCCTATTGCGTGGTATAGATAAGGGAAAAGACCAATCCTATTTTTTATTTGCTTTGAGTCAAGATCAATTATCACATATTATCTGGCCATTAGGAGACCTAAGCAAAGAAAAAGTTAAGGAAATTGCCTTAAGTATCAATTTACCTAATATAAATGTTAAAGAAAGCCAAGAATTATGTTTTATCCCTAAAGGAGACTATCGTCATTTTTTAAAAGGTTGTATAAAGCTTGAGGCCAAGATTGGTAAGATTATAGATACAAAAGGGAGACATCTTGGCTGGCACAAAGGGCTCTGGCAATATACCATAGGTCAACGACATAGTATAGGAATCCCCTCAGATACCCCATATTATGTAAAGGCCTTAGATATAGAGAAAAACTATTTAGTTGTAGCCAAGCGAGAAGAACTATACTCCTCAGAGATGATAGTAAAGGATGTGAATTTTATTGCCTTTCCAAGACTACAAAGACCTATTGAGGCAATGGTAAAAGTACGTTATCAACATAAAGAGACATTGGCTAAAATAATTCCTATAAAAGAAAGTATAGTAAAGATAATCTTTGCGGAACCCCAATTTGGCATCACACCTGGCCAAGCCGCTGTATTTTACAAAGGGGACATTTGCCTAGGGGGTGGTTGGATAACTAAAAGTTAAACTTTAGGTTTTTGTTCTATCTTCCAGTTGTTTTTCGACTTTTTTGATAAGCCTTAATGTTTCCATTGGGGCTGTGCCCCCAAAAGAACTACGTCTAGAGATGGCCTTTTTTATATCCAATATCTCTTTTACATCATTATTGATTAAATTACAAAAATTGCGCATTTCCTCAATGCTCAACGTCTCTAAACTCTTACCTTTTTCTTCACAATATTTGACTATTTTGCCCACAGTCTCGTGGGCCTCTCTAAAGGGCATCCCCTTAACCACTAAATAATCTGCCAGATCGGTAGCTAGTAGGAACCCTGCCCTTGTGGCATCCTCCATCCTCTTCCTATTGATCTCTATATTTTGTAAAAGCGCTGATAAGATACTTAAAATGGGCTTTATAGTATCAATGGTATCAAAGAGTGGTCTTTTATCCTCCTGCATGTCTCGATTATAAGACAAAGGAAGCCCTTTCATCACAGTAAGCAGATTAAATAAATTTCCATAGATATGCCCTACCCTCCCCCTAATCAGCTCTAGCACATCAGGGTTTTTCTTTTGGGGCATAATGCTACTGCCTGTGCAAAATGCATCATCAATCTCTATAAAATTAAATTCCTCACTTGACCACAATATAAAGTCTTCTGCAAAACGACTTAAATGCATAGCCAAAATCGCTACCGCACTTAAGAACTCCAGAATAAAATCCCTATCACTGACTGTATCTATACTATTTTCTGATACTTTTTTAAAACCCAAAAGCCTTGCCACATAGTGCCTATCTATAGGAAAGGCAGTACCTGCCAAGGCACAGCTACCCAATGGCAAAACATCCACCCTCTTATAACAATCTTCTAAACGCTCAACATCGCGCCTAAACATCTCTGTATAGGCCATTAGGTAATGAGAAAATAGAATGGGCTGTGCATGTTGGAGGTGAGTATAGCCTGGCATAATAACATCTATATATATCTTTGCTAACCTTGTTAAATTTGCCCTTAATTCCTGAATCAATCCAATAATATTTTTAATCTCATCCTTCAAATAGAGGCGTTCATCTAGGACTATCTGATCATTACGACTCCTAGCAGTATGAAGCTTGGCCGCTAATTTACCAATTTTTTTCTTTAATGCCATTTCAATGGCCATGTGGATGTCTTCATCACTAATATCAAACAAAAAATCCCCAGTATCTATCTCATCTTTTATCTCTTTTAGCCCTTGAATAATTCTATTTGCATCTTCCTCTTTGATGATTTTCTGTTTGGCTAGCATCTTCACATGGGCAATACTTCCCTGGATATCATAGGCATAAAGACGCTTGTCAATATCAATAGAGGCCGTAAATGATTCTACTATATGTGATGTCTCTTTAGTAAATCTACCTGCCCAAGCCTTTTTCACTGCCTTTTCCTTTGATACCAAACTTTAAGCCTCAACCCGTGCAGTCGAATAAACCCCTCTGCATCGCTTGGGCTATAATCCTTTATGTCCTCAAATGTAGCTAGCTCGGTCTTATATAGGCTATAAGGAGATCTCCTCCCCAAAACAGTGCATTGCCCCTTATAAAGCCTCATTTTTACATCACCGGTTACATTCTCTTGGGTTTTGTCTATGAACACTTGAAGTGCCTCCCTTTCAGGTGAAAACCAAAATCCATAATAAATCAACTCTGCATAGCGTGGAATAAGGCTATCGCGCAGGTGCATAACCTCTCTATCCAAGGTGATGGCCTCTAGTGCCTGATGGGCAATCCTAATTAGTGTCCCACCTGGTGTCTCATATACACCCCTTGATTTTATCCCTACAAATCTATTTTCTACTAGATCAACACGACCTATCCCATGCCTTCCGCCAATTTTATTGAGATATTCCAAGATAGCTGCAGGGGTCATATTCTGTCCATTTACAGCTACAGGATTGCCCTCTACAAAACTAATAGTGATCTCCTCTGGCTCATCCAATGCCCTTTCAGGTGAAACTGTAAGTTTAAACATCTCTTCTGGCGGTGGTTGCCAAGGGTCTTCCAATTGTCCTCCCTCATAGCTTATATGGACTAGATTTCTATCTATACTATATGGCCTCTTTAATGTAGCCTCTACTGGGATATTCATCTTTTTTGCATAGGCCATCAAATCACTACGTGATTTAAATGACCACTGTCTCCAAGGGGCAATAATCTTTAGATGAGGGGCCAGGGCCATATAGGCCAATTCAAATCTCACTTGATCATTCCCTTTACTTGTAGCACCATGGGCCACTGCATCAGCACCCTCTTCTATGGCAATTTCTATTTGTTTTTTGGCAATTACTGGCCTAGCCAAGGATGTGCCCAAAAGGTAACCAGACTCATAAATGGCATTAGCCCGAAACGCTGGGAATACAAAGTCCTTTACGAATTCCTCTTTTAGATCCACCATATAAAATTTATCTGCACCTGTAACCATGGCCTTTTCTTCAAGGCCTGATAAGTCTCCTTGGCCTATATCTGCAATAAAGGCCACCACCTGACAATTGTATGTCTCTTTTAACCACCGCAGAATAACAGAGGTATCTAAACCACCAGAATAGGCCAATACTATCTTATTAACTTTCATTTATTTTTTGATGCCTTGGCCTGCAGTCTGTGTCTGCATTATGCACTAGTCTCACTGATAAGCTTATCTAACATAGCTCCATCAATGGTCTCTTTTTCTAAGAGGAGATTGGCCACCTTATGTAACAAATCAATATTCTTTTTAAGCAGTTGTCTAACCTGCTCATAGGATTGAGTGACCAATTTTTTGACCTCTTCGTCTATCTTACGTGCTGTCTCTTCACTATAATCTCTAATTTGCGCAAATTCCTTGCCCAAAAAGATATGATCCTCACGTTTTCCAAAGGTAAGTGGGCCAATAGCATCGCTCATCCCCCAATTGCACACCATCTTTCTAGCCAGCTCTGTTGCCTGGGCCAAATCAACACCTGCCCCAGTAGTACAATCGTTAAATACAATCTCCTCTGCAACCCTTCCACCCAACAGTACAGCCAATTTATTTAATAGATATTTTTTTGGATATGTATGCCTTTCATCTACCGGCAGTTGTTGTGTAACACCCAATGCCCTGCCCCTAGGGACAATACTAACCTTATGAATGGGGTCTGAACCAGGCAAAAGTTTGGCTACTAAGGCATGTCCTGCCTCATGATAGGCCGTAAGCCTTTTTTCTTCATCGCTTATGATCATGCTGCGGCGCTCTTTCCCCATAAGCACCTTATCCTTTGCTGCCTCAAAATCCACCATCTCCACTTTCTTTTTCTCTTGCCTAGCAGCCAACAAAGCTGCCTCATTTACCAAATTGGCCAAATCGGCACCTGAAAATCCAGGTGTACCCCTGGCCAATATGGACAGATCTACATCCTCTGCTAATGGTACCCCCTTTGTGTGAACCTTCAAAATGGCCTCTCTTCCTCTTACATCTGGCATAGGCACCACTACCTGACGGTCAAAGCGCCCTGGCCTCAACAAGGCAGGGTCTAATACATCAGGGCGATTTGTAGCCGCAATAAGGATAACCCCCTCGCTAGAGTCAAATCCATCCATCTCTACTAGAAGTTGGTTTAATGTCTGCTCTCTCTCATCATGCCCGCCGCCCAGACCTGCCCCACGATAGCGCCCCACAGCATCTATCTCATCAATAAAGATAATACATGGTGCATTCTTTTTACCCTGGATAAATAGGTCCCTTACCCTAGCAGCCCCTACCCCTACAAACATCTCTACAAACTCAGACCCACTGATGCTAAAAAATGGTACACCGGCCTCTCCAGCAATAGCACGTGATAGCAATGTCTTACCAGTCCCTGGGGCACCTACTAAGAGTACGCCTTTGGGGATCTTCCCCCCCAATTTGGTAAACTTCTGCGGATTTTTTAAAAATTCTACGATTTCTTGAAGTTCCTCCTTTGCCTCATCTATCCCTGCCACATCAGCAAAGGTAATCTTTTTCCCTTGGTCTGTAACCAATTTTGCTCGACTCCTCCCAAAGGAAAATGCCTTTCCGCCCCCTACTTGTACCTGCCGCATAAAAAAGACCCATACGGCAATCAAAAGTATCATAGGAAACCAAGAAATAAGTATTGTCATATACCAAGGAGACTCTTCTTCAGGCTCTACCTTTATCTTTACATGTTTTTGACGAAGCAGAGGGACCAATTGTGCATCCTTGGGTATGTAGGTCTGAAAGGTTTCACCACTTACTAGATTCCCCCGGATTCGACTACCCTTGATAATAACTCCAACTACCTGATCGCTTTCTACCTTATCTAAAAAATCACTATAACTAATACCCTCTTTCTTTGGAGGATGACTAAACAAATTAAAGAGCAAAATCATTATTATACCAATAACCAACCAAATACCTAAATTTTTATAAGTTTGGTTTATCTTCATCTTTTACCATCTCTATTAATAGATATTTACATACATTTTCATCTAATTTGACCCTCTCGTCCAATCTAAGACCAGCTATCCAAATGATCTCTCCTCCACTTACAAATACCGGATATTCCCTCCTCAAGGAGTAAGGAATCTTTTTATCAATAAAAAAATCCTTTACTTTTTTAAAACCTTTTGAATTTAAGGGCCAAAATCTATCTCCTGCCTTGAATGGACGAATTTCTATTGGAAATTTACACTTTCCTAAATTAATATAAGCCTTTTTTGGAGAAAAATCAATGTCTCTTAACGAACCTATCTTTATCTGCATCTTAAATAAGGTTTTGACCTCTTCAATATATGTATCTTGAGGAGAAAAAACAAGGTATCTATACTCTGGGCAATTGTCTATCTTACGTGTGAAAAGGAGTCTTTCACCCTCTTTGTAGGCCCACCACCCCTTGGGCAGGGAAAACCTCTTGTGTACACCACCTGGAGATGCCCATCTAAGTAAAACATTTATATGCCTGCGGGTATAATTAATAGAAAGAGACTTAAGGACTTCACACAATACCCTCCTTTGTAAAACAAGTTGATATCTAGAAAATTTTTTTAAATCAAGTGCCAAACCTCCATCTTCTTCCATTACACTATCTTTATAAGCGGCCTCTGCTAATTTCCTTATAAATGCATCCTCTTCACGCCAGATCTCTGCCATTTCCAAGACCCCTTGTTTAAAGCGGGGATTGAACTCAGATATAATGGGGATGAGTTTATGTCTAATTTTATTGCGATAAAATCTCAAATCTTCATTTGTTTCATCAATTCTATATGAGATTTGGCTCTCTTTTAATGCCTCCTCAATCTCTCTACGTGTGACCTCAATCAAGGGGCGTATGTATTTTCCCCTTACTGGAGGCATGCCAGCCAGACCTACCCAGCTTGTACCCCTAATAAACCTCCTCAGGATCTCTTCTACCTGATCATCTGCAGTATGTCCCAAAGCTACCTTATCGAACCCTTGTTTTTCTATTATTTCTTCAAAAAATCTATATCGAAGTTCCCTTGCTGCTGCCTCCAAGCAGATTTTTTTCTCTTTGGCAAATTCCCTTACCTTTCCCTGACCTAAGTAAAATGGCAGATCTAATTCCTTGGCCAACTTTTCTACAAATTTGGCATCTTCCAAAGATGCCTTTCCCCTAATGCCGTGTTCGAAATGAACAATACTCAAATTTAATTGATATTTCTCTCTCAATTCATATAAAACATACAATAAGGCAACAGAATCTGGCCCCCCAGAAACAGCTACCAAGGTTTTTTCACCTTGGGAAAACATGTTATACCGTTTTATGGTGGTTTCAACCTTTGGTATAATGTGCTTGATGGCCTTCATATTGCCATTATACATTATTTTATGCACCTTTTCCACTTGACACAAAATCAAAATAAGTAAATAGTTAATTTATGGATATTGCCAAAAAATTGCAAGAATTAACAATATTAATCCCCCCTATCCTCCTTGCTGTCACAGTCCATGAGATGGCCCATGGATATGTAGCAGATAAGTTAGGGGACCCTACCCCAAGGGCCCATGGGAGGCTTACACTTAATCCCTTTAGGCATCTAGATTTTTGGGGCACACTTGTATTCCTTATCACGGGGATTATTGGTTGGGCAAAACCTGTACCAATAGACCCTCGCTATTTCCGCCGCCCTCACAGGGATATGTTATGGGTAGCCCTAGCTGGGCCAATGAGTAATATTGTATTGGCAGGTATATTTGCCTTAATTTACCGCAGTATGGTTGGAGTTTATTTGCATGGTCCTATCTTAAAGATAATGATGCCCCTCTTTCTCATGATCCAAACAAGTGTGATTATAAATTTGGGATTGGCCTGCTTTAATCTGCTGCCTATCCCCCCTTTGGATGGAGGCCATATATTAGAGGCATTTTTACCATTTGAGTGGCTGTTGGCATTTAAAAGATTTCAAATCTACGGTGTGTTTTTGCTTTTGTTTTTGGTATTCACAGGGATTGTGGACTATTTTATTCTACCCCCACTTCACCTTTTGATAAAAATCTTCTTGGGTTTGGCATAGATGCCAAATCTATTTATAAGTGAGCTTTTTTATAGCATTCAGGGAGAATCTAGTTATGCTGGTCTACCTTGTATTTTCATCCGTCTCAGTGG
>Ga0190286_1000346_pt1 | contig 20011 bp, 19 predicted proteins | sample 48691834_MG_FD_183241 | JGI IMG/M metagenome (GOLD analysis project Ga0190286, IMG submission 183241) | Hydrothermal vent microbial mat bacterial communities from Southern Trench, Guaymas Basin, Mexico - 4869-18-3-4_MG | ecosystem: Environmental > Aquatic > Marine > Hydrothermal vents >... | reverse complement strand
CCCTCTTTCTAAAACGCTTTAGGGTAATATCATCACCTATAACAACACATACTATATCCCCATCCTCTGCATAGCTTTGCCTCTTTATTATGGCATAGTCCCCATCACATATATGTGCCCCCTCCATCGAATCCCCCTTTACCCTTAGGGCAAAGCATGGCCCTGTTGTAAAAAGTTTTGGATCAATACCAATTGTCTCCTCCATTTTCTCAATTGCAGCAATTGGGTCACCTGCTGCAATATCTCCAAGGATAGGGATACCAGAGAATGGGTCCTTTATTACCTCTATTGCCCTGCTCTTTTTTGGGTAGACTCTTATGTATCCCTTCCTCTCAAGGGAAGAGAGATAGTCCCTTACTGTCCTTGGTGATCTTAACCGAAATTTTTCTGCAATATCACGGATTGATGGAGAAAAACCGTGTTCCTTTTGAAATTCGATGATAAATCTCAAAATATCCCTTTGATGATCTGTTAACCCCCTCATGCACCATATGTATAGCATACATTTGTTTCCATGTCAAGATGCCTTAGGTGCACAGATAAAAGGTGGCCATGCCATAGGATTCATGGCTTAAAGCTAGCAAAAAACAGAGTATTTCTCTTTGACAAAAAGTGGCACCTTGCAGAGGAGGGAGGCCTTATTTGGGGGTATGCGAAGGATATGGAAAATTAGGTAACCCGCAAAATTATCTAACAATGCAACGAATAATCAAAAGAGCTTATTGCTTTTACAACATTATCTCTTTAGCTCAAAATAATCTTTCCACCATTACCTAATCAAAACACCAATTACTTATCTAATTTTTAATTTTCTTTCTTGTGCCTCTAACGACTAAACTCAGCGGCGGGCAGTATCGCCCGTCCGCTAGAAAGAATTGTTAAAAATTTCTATTTTTAAACTTTACATCTTTGACATAGCAAATTGTTCTTTAATTGCCAAAGAGCCCCAACTTGGTTGACAAAATTTCGTATTGAATGAAAAATGTCGATTATTTCTTGTTTGGAAAACATTCCAACCCAAAATCCACTAGCTGTAGCATCTGCATATCCAGCAATTAGATTTGGTCTATCTGGACAACAAGGTCTATGAGCAACAACGCCAGAATTTGGAAAATTAATATAAATTTTAAAAAAATTATCATTAGGATTAGAAGTTTCAAGTATTTCGGTGATACTATATAAATTTACTCTATGCTTGCTTAGAAAGTTTATAAGACGTTGAATGTCCCCATGAAACTTTGGAGTTAAAGGCATTTTTCACCTCCTAACGACCAAGCTGACCTGCCGCTATGGAGCGCCAGCTGAATAGCGCTCAGGTGAAGTGATTTATTAGGGTTTCTTTATCTTATTCCTAAGACATTTCAAATTAAATGAAACTCTGTCTATCAAGCTACTCCATTTATTATATATTCGTAGTGAAACTTTTTCAATATTTGGTGCATTAGGCGTTACGTTTATTTTCTCTTTAAGTCTCCACATTAGATTACCTAAATACTGGCAATAAGGATATCTTTCTTTTATATATGGAACTTTATTCACATCAATGAAGCCATAAGGCAAGTTTCTTTCTAAGAATTTCACGTTTTCTTCCCAAAAAAGACGCTTTCTATCTGTATCAGGAATTATATTCATATTTTTGTAATCATGTATAAATCTATAAGCTTCTTTTCGTAATATATTAAAAATACATTCAGAGATAATGCTTAGATCTAAATCGGAATTTGAGCTAAACTTTTTGCCAAACTTATATGGTGATAACGAATAACCCATTCTAGCACTACCTAATAGTGTTATTTGTTTTACATGAATACCCATTTGTGCACTCAACCATTTTCGTATAAATTCATATACCGATGGGCACTTAGCAAAAGCTCTTGGCACCCCTTCTGTTAAAAGTAAACTAGCTAAAACTTCTCTACCAATGCGAGAAGAGTTGTTTAAAACTTTAAGGAATATATCAGGCTCTGGATACGGAGAATCCAGTTTTAACAAATACATTTCTTCTTGTGGAATTAATGGTAAAGCATACATATCTTCCTTCTTTAATATGCTTTTTATATAATTGTAAAATATAATTAGCCCTTCTTGCTATCTGCACTTTCCTTGCTGTAGAAACAAACCGAGGTTCTGGATATTTCAAGCGAGCAATCAAACTTACAGCCTCTTGCATACTCATGTTAGAAAAAGAGATTTTCAATCTTTCGCAAGCTTGAAGAATACCATTCATTCGCCAGCCGAAATAACTTAAATGCAAATAAATTGATGGCAGTATAATCTTAGGATATTCATCTGCAAGTAAAACAGCCAAGGAAATTTCCTTAATTTTCCTTTTTATTGAATATCTTCTATCGCCTGTAATGATTCTTACAAGTTGTTGTTCTATAGTGCTACCACCTTCACGAGATTTCCTTGTAATTCTTTTCCAAATTACTCTACAAATTGCAATCTTATCATATCCTGGGTGGTCAAAAAAACGGTGATCCTCTCCTGATAACAAAGCTTGTTGTACAATTAACGGAGGGATATTCTGTGGATGTTGTTTTAGATTCAATATTTCAGTATCTATTTTCTTTTTTATATAACTCCATTCCTTCTTATGAAATAATCGTCCAATAAATTTTAGAATAAAAGTAACCAACTAAACCTCCACCATGCACAACTATATAAATATTGAGGTGGACCTCATTGTCAAGACAGAAAATTATATTAATTTAAGCTCGCCTTAAAGGCCATAATATACCTCATATGGTGTCTTGTAGCCCAATGACTGATGGGGTCTCTCATTATTGTAAAATTTAAAGTACCTTCCATTATTGGTATTAGAATATAGCCATCCCCTTTTCATTCTGGTATAGGGCTGAATACACCCGGAAAAATTTTACCCCTAGCTGTAAGGTCTTCGTGTAATCTATCTCCTTCTGGTAAATAAGCGCAAAGCAACGTTTTAAAAGTTCTTCCATGATTTGGAACGATTAAATGTAGTAGTTCGTGTACTATAACATATTCTACATATTCAGGAGGAAGCTTCATCAACTCTTCATTTAGTGTGAGGGCTCCTTTAGAGGAACAAGAACCCCATTTATTTTTCATCTTTCGTATTTGTATTCTATTTGCTTTAACTTTCAATATCCTCTCCCATTTTTTGCATAGTTTTAAAATTGTTTCTCTTTTGATTTCGGTTGAAAAATTTCTGTTTTTCATTCGCTTTTCTCCTTAATCTGCTTATCAACTCCTAAAAGAGTGTTAACTACTTTAACAATTTCTGCATCTTTGAAGACACTAAATAATGCCTTATAGAGCTTCTTTCTTAGAATTCGCTGTTCATCTTCATTATAGAACCAGTTTTTATGCTCCTGAAATAACTCGGAGATTTCTTTAGATTTTTCTTTTGCCTTTTCAACACCAAACTTTCTAAGTATCCAAAAATGGCTAAATTCTTCTTTGCTTAGACCCGAATTCGTTTGTTCAGTTTCAGCCTCGGCTATTTCTTCTGCCATTTTCGTAAGTTCTTCAAAAGCCAATTCAACGCTTTTTTGCCTTTCTTTCAATTGGGTAATTATCTCTTCAATCCTTTCAGCAAAAGAAATAAGATAAGGCATGCTTTTTCTGTTTTTTTCTATATAAACACGCAAACTTTTATATAAACTTGCTATTTTTACCTTTTCTGAAAATTTGTCTTGTTTTATAGTAGTGGCAATATCTTTATTTATTTCATACAACGGTAAAGAATCGACTATGTTTTGCAACTCAACATGTTCTTTTATTAAAGATTCTGTCTTTCTCAAAATATCTCTCCTTATCTTCTTTCTCTCAGCTTCTGGATTGTAGGTTTGATATATTACTTCATAAATCTGTACCAGTAGTTTGTATTTCCTTATATATCCATATAAAAAAGCATCTGGAGAAAGTATTTCGTAAATCTCCTGAATCTGCTTAAAAAGTTTAAAATAATTTTGCCTTTTATCCTCCTCAAAGAAGTAGTCTACAATATTAGATATTCTTTTTTCTTCATCACTTAAATCTATCTCATTTAAAATTCTATCTGCTTCACACATCAGCTCTTTAAACCTTTCTTTTAATCTTGCAAAGTCAATAAGCCCTGCTTCAATATCTTTAATATAAAAAGCCAGTGCTCTTTGAAGACTTTCAAATACCCCTATGTAGTCCACTATTAAACCACAGTTCTTATTCTCATAGGGTCTATTTACCCTTGCAATTGCTTGAAGAAGAGTGTGGTCTTTTAATGGCTTATCAAGGTACATGGCATAAAGAATTGGAGCATCGTATCCTGTAAGGAGTTTTTCAGTTACTAGCAGGATTTTAGGGAATTTATCTGGAGATTTAAAGTCCTTCCTAATTGTCTTTTCTTCTTCACCTGTAATTTGGTACTTTTTCAGAAGTTCAGAATCCTTATAACCACTGGTGTAAACAACTTTTGTATATTCTGAAGGTAAATATTTATCTATTGCCTCCTTATATAAAGCACAGCCCTCTCTATCAACTGCAACAATAAAGGCTTTAAATCCTAATGGTTCAATATAACTTTTGTAGTGTTCAGCAATGTGCTTGGCAATTTTATCTATTCTATCATAAGATTTTAAAATTGCTTTTAGCTTCTCCGATCGCTCGATAATTTTATTTACTCCTTCAAGGCTAACGATACCTTCTTCTTCAACAACTTTGAAAAACTCCTCTTCTAAAGTGTCTTTGTCTACATGTAATTCTGTTTTTACAAGGGTATAATAAAGTGGCACAGTTGTTCCATCCTCAATGGACTCATCAATGGTGTACTTATCAAGATAGGGCTCATCCGGTGGATACCCAAAAGCTACAAAGGTCCCTCTGCCTACTTTTGTTTTGTCAATTGGAGTGCCTGTAAATCCAAAATAAAAGGCATTGGGTAAACTTGCCCGCATATAATTTCCCAAGTCTCCTTCTTGACTCCTGTGAGCCTCATCTATAAGGACAATGATATTATCTCTGGCATTAACATCTTTAGGTATTCCTTCAAATTTATGAATGGTTGTGATAATAAGTCCTCTAAAGTCAGTCTCAAGGAGTTCTCTAAGATGAGATTTGCTTTTTGCTTTCTTTAAAGCTTTTTCAGAGAATCCAAAAGATCTAAAATTTTCATAAAGTTGGCTCTCAATTTCAAGTCGATCTACTACAACTAAAATTGTAGGATTTTCGAGAGCAGGAATTTTTCTCAATTCATCTGCTGATATTATCATCGTGAGTGTCTTATATGCTCCCTGTGTATGCCAAATTAATCCTTTCTTTTTGTCCCTTTCTTCCAAAACTCGTTTTATAATTTTTCTGATAGTTCTTCTTTGATGTTGCTTAAGGATATATTTTTGAAGTTCTTCATCTATCGTCATAAAAACAATGAAAGATTGTAAGGTTCTTACGATTTCTTCTCTGTCAAAGAAAGTTTTTACTAACTTCTCAAAATTAAATCCATTTTCTATTTTCCACCTATAGAATGTTTTACTTTCGTACTTCCATGTGGGACCATAGAATAATCCTATTCCTTCTGATACTGCGTAAACTTGTAAATACTTAAAGAGTTCACGCAAATTATTATTATAAGTTTTAATCTGTTCAAAAGCTTTTTCCTCTGCTTCAAAAACTGTAGGGCTTTTAAGTTCAAAGTCTATAATAGGGATTCCATTGATAAATAAAACTACATCAAGTCTTCTTTTTTCTCTGTCTTCAAACCAGAATTCTTTTGTAAAAGAAAAATGATTGTTTTTACGGTCTTCAAAATCAATGAGCTTAATATTTCTTTCTCTTTTTTCTGCCTCCACATAAATGGTCTTTTTACCTCTCAGATACTCTAAAAACTCTTCATTACCTTTGAATGTTGAAGGTATAATCTTAAGCCTTCTTATTACATCGCCAATATTTTCATCTGTAATGATCCCTTTATTAAGTTCTTTTAGCTTGTCTTGGAGAATATCTAACAAAAAGGGCTCCTTTATATCAAAACCTCTCAATTTTTGAAGGTCGGCAGTAGGAATATATTCCCAGCCTATTGCCTGAAGGTAGTCAATTACTTTGTCTTGAACGTCTTTTTTCTCAGATATTAATCTCACGCCTGCTTAAAGTATTTTTTATATTGGATAAATTTCAGAAATAAACTAAATTCTTCAAGTGTGCCAAGAAGAATTCCTGGAAGTTTCACAGCTGGTGGAACCACTAAAAATTTCATCTTTTCCAAAATTTTAATATGACTTTGTTTCCATTCTCCAAGCTGATTAGTATAAGAAATCTCTATAGTCTTACTTTTTAAAAAATCTACATCTCTAACTGAACAAAGTTGAACTCGTTCATTAGGTGCTAAACTAGATATAAAATTTGAAGATATTTTATTTTTCCAATCCTGTGGTGGTATAGGCACAGTTTGCTCGTTTATAATTCTTCCTATCATAATATTATAGGCTGGATTGTTGCTCATATTAGTAAGAATAAGAACGTCTTCTTGTAATTTTACGGAAAAATGCGGATCAAGCTGCATTGAGAATAAAACATGCTGTCTTAGTGATATTTCTGCTTGTGCCCAAATTAGCAAGAATTGAAGATATATGATAATTGGAAGTATAGCATCCCATTTCAGTCTGATTAACAATAGAATTGGAATTAGTATTAAAAGAATTACTTTTCCTGAGAGTTTTATGAGTGTTTTATGTTTCATATCTTCACGTCTTTTAGCCTAATCTCTCCACTCATAAGTTTATGAAGCACGGTTTTGAAAAGTTGTTTTAAAAGATCTTTCCCTCTTTGCTCAATTTCTATCTTTCGGTCAATGGTGGATAGGATGTTTGCTATCTCTTGTTGTTCAGGAAGTGGGGGAAGGGGGATTTTAAAGGTCTTCAACTTTGTGGCACTAATATTAGCCTGACTAACACCTGTTGAAGCTAATCCCTTAAGCCGGTATTGAGTTATACCCCAGTTAAAATAATGATTGAAGAAATAGGGATCAAGTATAGATGAATTGGTTTTTAATCTAATTAAATAGGATGCAAAAACAAAACCTCCTTCTAAATTGAAAATAGATGCTTTCCCCACAAGTTCCAAACTATTTGTCCGATTGAAAAGTATGTCTCCTTTATTTAGCTTAAATTTACAGAAAGTTTTGTCATCTATATCAACGAATTGTAAATCATTTATCCAGATTTGACCGTTTTGTAAATTGTTCATGCGTATAATAGGATATTTTCCACTTTGTTGCCCTTTAACAGACAAACCATATTGTGTCTGTGTTAAAATATTGTCATCCCCTAACCTCACCACTTCCCAACTTTTTGGAATTAAGCCTATTTCTGTCTCTTTAAGTTCCTCTCCTTTTGTCCCCTCGTGAAAGAGTTTTTGCATGAGGGATTTTTTTAAGTTTTTTGTGGTTTCAATGATTCTATCCTGGATCTCAATAGCCCGGTGAATTGTATCCAAAACTTTGGCAATTTTTTGTTGTTCGGGAAGTGGAGGGAGAGCGATAAGAAGTGTTTTTACTTCTGAGAGATTAATTGTGGGATAACCTGACTCCTTTTTCTTTGCAAGTTTTTTCCATACTAAGAAATAAAAAAGATACTTCTGTAATACATTCCTATCCTTCGCCAAAACAGCACATAAATGGCTGACTATATAAGCATCAAAGGGAAGCAAAGCTCTTTTTTCTAAATAAACAGTTGCACCACTTTTAGGAAAGAGAATCATTCCTTTCGGGAATAACTTTAACTTGTATTTTTTGACAGCTTCGTCAGTAATTAGGTCAAAACCAATAACTTTAAAATCTTCGTTATGAATATGCTGAACTCTAATAAAAGGATGTTTACCTCTTTTAAAGTATTCTTCTCCCTGAGGGGCTGACCCACCAGCACAAACTTTAGCAACATCTCCAAGCTTTACAACACTCCAATCCTCAGGTATTAACCCAATTTCTGTTTCTTTAAATACACCGACTTTACTCTCCACCATATTCAAACCCCAATTTTCCAAGTATCCCTCTCAATTCTTCGTCAACCAGTTTTCTATCTTCCTCAATCTTTCCCAGCTCCACCAAGACATCCTCAACAGGTAAAATATCTTCCTTCTTGTCGATCCATACATACCGTGACGGGCTTAAGTTGTAGTCATTTCTTCTTGCTTCTTCAATTGTTATGATTTTGCTGAGTCCTTCAACTTCTTTCCATTTTCTATAAATATCGAGGATTTTCTTTATATTCTCCTTGGTTAAGTAATTCTTTGGTCTTCCCTTGGCAAATTCTTTTGAAGCATTGATTAAAAGTATTTCTCCTTTATATCTCTTATTCTTATTGATAACTACGATATTTCCTGGGGCGGTAGTGTTATAGAAAAGGTTATCAGTAAGTAGAATAACAGCTTCTATTAAGTCCTGTTCCACAAACTCCTTCCTTATTTCCTTCTCTCTATCTGTTCCAGAACTTCCACTTCCTCTTGTTACTACTCCTGTATCTATTACAACTACAAGTTTTCCATTATCCTTAAGAGAAGCAAACATGTGTTGAATCCATCCCCAATCTGAACTCTGCTTTGAGGGAGGAATACCAAAAGAGAACCTATTGTAAGGGTCATTTTCAAAGACTCCTTGTGGAAATTTTTGATTCCACATGGGATTAGCTGTTACTCTGTTAAACTGTCTTATTCTGCTTCCATCTACAAATTTTGGATTCCTTATTGTGTCTCCTACCTTGATGTCCGCATCCATATCGTGGATAAATGCATTCATTTTGGCCATAGCGTACGTAAAAGGATTTATCTCCTGTCCATATAGCTTCAGAGGTCTTTTAATTCCATTATTCTTTTCTCTAAGAACAAGTTGCGCCTTTATGAGAAGCCCCCCAGATCCACAAGCAGGATCATAAATCTCTTCTCCTTCTTTAGGATCAAGGATATAAGCCATGAGAAGACCCACTTCTCTGGGAGTATAGAACTCGCCCGCACTTTGACCTGAACCTTCTGCAAATTTCCTTAAAAGATATTCATAGGCTCTACCTAAAATATCTGGTTCTACATCATCTAAGCCTAGTCTGTATTTACCCAGAATTTGTATGAGATTCTGGAGCCTATCATCATCTATTATTCTTTGACCGGCTTGTGTTGCATTAAAGTCAACTATATCAATTACACCTTGGAGCTTAGGGTTTTCCTTGGCTATCTTTCTTAGTGCTTCTGTCAGCTTCTCACCAAGGTTTACTGTAATCTTGCTTATATTCTCCCATAGGCAATCTTCAGGAATATAGAATCTAACCAGTTTGCGGTCCTGGTTGACCAAATTTTTTACTATTTTTTCATCACCAAACTCTTTGCTTAACTCTTTAATTTCATCTTCATAAACATTACATAATCGTTTGTAGAATATAAGCGGGATAATGTAATCTTTATATTTGGGCGCATCTATGGGTCCTCTAATACTACAAGCGGCATCCCACAGCCAATTTTCCAGGGTAGATATATCTAATTTACCAAACGATATTTTACTCCCTTGCCTTTCCATTTCTTAGTTTCTCCTTAAACCAGCTTTGTATTAATTTCTTTTTAAGTCTCCATTGCCTGCAATTTTATAAGCCGCTATTCTCCTCCTTACCATAAATTGTGTGTTCATCAAGTTGTAAGGATTCAGTTACCTCCTTTACTGTTTTAATTTTTCCTTATCTTCCTACTTTAACAGCCTTGATTAGCCTTTTTGTCTCTTTTCTCTTCCCCCTTTGTTTTAGCTTGGCTTCTGCCTTTGACCCCTTTTGGAAAATTTTTGCCATTAGCTTGCTAATATATCAAAGCATAAATCAAGTCAAGAGATGTAGAAGTTTATAAAATACTGGCCTTCCTCCACCCATTCAGTAGCATTTCTTCATCACGGGGGAAGAGATGACCAGGAGGCAATTAGCTTCTATGCCGGGCATTTTCTGCGCTGCCTTTGCTCTTCTACATATATGCTGTCGCCAGGAAATATGTGTGTAATACTTGGAGTGTCTGCATTCTTTGCATTTATGGAGGTGAGGAGGGCAAACAAGGACGGAGTGGATGTGATGGAACCAGGTATCGGGAGGGCTGAGAAAAATCATGATCATTCAAGAGCGCTTGTAACTAACCCTACTTTTGCCCTTGAATATACTTTTGATGTACTCTAAATTCTTTCTAGCACCCTTGAGTACTTCTTAATCTTTGTTACTCCTGCCTCTGATTGTATAAGCCAGGTCATCCAGCAGAGCTCAATTGCCTTGTAACCGGTTTCCCTTGCAATTTTCTCAACCAGTTTAACAAAATCGATGTCATTGGATGGCATTTCCATCCCCGCCTTCTCCAAAATCTCCCCTATTACCCTTTTAACTATCTTATCCGGCATAAGGGTGTCTATCCCTGCCATCATCCTCAGGTATTGAAATGTATTTATGCCCACTCCATTTATCCTTCCTATTGGGTCATCCTGCCAAGTGTCAAGCCTGCTTTGCCTTGCCCAATGGGCAAAGGCCTGCCTATCATCAAAGTTATTTTTGTGTTTGATCCCTGCCAGGTATGAGGCAATGGATTTGGCAATATTCCAAGATCTTTTATTTTTCCAAATCTCTTTAACTTTCCTATCATTTGGATCAATGCTCATTAAACCCACTAAATTATCAATTTCTCCTGTTCTCACAAATTCTTGCCTAAATCTTTCTACCCTTGGCACAACAATTTGAAAATAATTCAGGCCAACAGAGGTAAAGGCGGCATCCAGAACCATTAAGACAACACTACCACCCCAACTCTTTATTTCCAGACAGCGCTTGCAGTAACCTCTAACCCCTGGAACCTTTTGCATGTATTCATCAAGTATATTTTTGAGTGTCAAACCCATCCTTTTTACTCCTTGTTCAGGCTATTAATTCAAATACTAATAAAGCATTTACTAATAAAGCATTTTTTACTCCATGAAGAGCCATCCGCCTTTGTTTCATAAAAGTGCCCTAACGTAAAAATTGACACCCTTTTTTCTCTAAAATAAAATAACCTAAGGGGCAGGGATGCAATATAAAAAGCCAGTTGGGATTTGGATTAGGGTACCAACAGAGGATCAGGCAAAGGGGGAGAGCTCTGAGCATCATGAAAAGAGGGCAAGATACTATGCCTATTCAAAAGGATGGGATGTAAAAGAGGTCTATCACCTTGAAGGTGTCTCTGGGAAATCCGTCTTGAATCACAAAGAGGCAAAGAGGATGATTGAGGATGTAAAGACTGGCCGTATAACTGGCCTTATCTTTTCAAAGCTTGCAAGGCTTGCCAGAAACACAAAGGAGCTTTTAGAGATATCTGAGATCTTTAGAGAAAATGGGGCAGACCTAATTAGCCTTCAAGAATCAATTGATACCTCTACCCCTTCTGGAAGGCTATTCTTTACCGTTATTGCTGCCTTGGCCCAATGGGAAAGAGAAGAGATAGCTGAGCGGGTAACTGCCTCCGTGCCTATTAGGGCAAAATTAGGCAAACCCCTAGGTGGACAGGCACCGTTTGGCTATCAATGGAAGGATAAAAAACTTATCCCAGACCCAAAAGAGGCACCAGTAAGAAAACTAATCTATGAACTTTTTTTAGACCACAAAAGGAAAAAGACAGTTGCAAGGATCTTAAATGAGATGGGATATAGAACAAGGTCTGGGGCAAAATTTACAGATACAACAATAAACAGATTACTCCGTGACTCTACAGCAAAGGGGGTCCATATTCTAAACTATACAAAGAGCCTTGGTGAAGGAAAGCACTGGGTCTTAAAACCTAAGGAAGAATGGGTATATATAAAGGTAGAGCCAGTTGTCTCTGAAGAGCTCTGGAATGCCTGCAATAAAATCCTAGATGATCAAAAGAAAAAGAGAAAACCAATCACAAAGAGGCCAGTCCATCTTTTTGCAGGTCTTGTCTATTGTCATTGTGGTGAGAAGATGTATGTGCCATCTAATAGCCCAAAATATGTCTGTAAAAAATGTAGGAATAAGATACATGTTGATGACCTAGAGAAAATATTTCATGAGCAGCTAAAGAGTTTCTTTTTCTCAAAAGATGAAGTAGCCAAGTATCTAAGCGAGGCAGATATGGTAATAAAAGAAAAACAAAGACTTTTAGAGACCCTTATAACTGAGAAGGCAAAGATAGAAAAGGAGATGGATAGGGTCTATGAGCTTTATATAAATGATGAGATAAGTATGGAGGGATTTGGAAAGAGGTACAAACCGCTTGAGAAGAGGCTAAATGAAATAGAAGATGAAATACCAAATTTACAAGGTGAGATTGACTTTTTAAAAATTCAATACCTATCCAAAGATCAAATACTCTCTGATGCAAAGGACCTTTATTCAAGGTGGCCAGAGCTTGGAAGGCAAGAGAAGAGAGCCATTATAGAGAGCATAACTGAAAAAATTGTTGTTGGAAGGGATGAGGTCTTAATAGACCTTTACTATATCCCATCTTCAGAGTGCATGACATTTGGGCAACGCAACTTCATGGGTTCATAGCAGCTACTAACATAAAGCGGGCTGGGTATGTCAAGGCAGTGGCCACACGGGAGATGGTGACAAAGCCCTCCTCAAGTGGCTGGCGCAAGGCCTCTAATACATTTCTCTTAAATTCAGGCAATTCATCTAAAAATAATACCCCATTATGTGCCAGGGAGATCTCCCCTGGCCTTGGCACCTGGCCTCCACCAATAAGCCCTGCATCAGAGATGGTGTGATGGGGTGCACGAAATGGCCTCTTATTGATTAAGGCTATCCCTGGCGGCATTAGCCCAGCTACACTATAGATGCGGGTAGTCTCTAGTGCCTCTTCAAGGCTTAGGGAGGGCAATATCGTAGGGAGCCTATTGGCCAGCATTGTCTTTCCTGCACCAGGTGGTCCAATCATTATTACGTTGTGTCCACCCCCAGCGGCAATTTCTAGGGCACGTTTTGCATGAAGCTGCCCCTTCACATCTTGAAAATCAAGCTCATAAGGGGGCAAGGAGGAAAATGCCTCATTTGGGTCTATTTCTACTGGTTTAATCTCCTCTAGGCCGTTTAAGAAATTTACCACCTGAGGGAGTGAACTTACAGGAATCGCCTTTATGCCTTTAACAATAGCGGCCTCGGCCAAGTTTTCCCTTGGGATGATTATGCCAGAAAACCTTTTTTCCTTTGCCAAAAATGCCACAGGCAGTGTCCCTCTGATAGGCCTGATAGTCCCATCTAAGGAGAGTTCCCCCAGGATCATATAATCATTGAGCATTTTTGACTTTATCTGCCCACTGGCTGCCAATATGCTTATAGCAACAGGCAAATCAAAGATTGCCCCCTCTTTTCTACGGGAGGCAGGTGCAAGGTTTACGGTAATACGATTTGATGGAAACTGGTAGTGGCAGTTTCTTATAGCCGCCTTAACACGCTCTTTGCTCTCCTTTACTACGGCATCTGGTAGCCCCACAGTGGTAAAGGCAGGCAGCCCTTCCTGTATATCTACCTCTACCTCAACTAGGTAGGCATCAATACCTGAGATAGCACTACTAAAAACCTTTGCCAGCATCAATAAATAACTTCCTAATCAAGGATTTTATCTTCTTTAGTGCCTTATAGCGATGGCTAATTTGGTTTTTTACCTCTAAGGGGAGTTCTGCCATTGTCTTTCCATAATCTGGCAGAAAAAAGATAGGGTCATAGCCAAAACCATAACTACCTCGAGGGGAGAGTGAGATAACTCCCTTGCATTTTCCCTTCTCAATATAACAGTTTCCTTTAGGTATGCACAACGCAATCACACACACAAAGGCCGCCCCCCTCCTCTCTAGGGGGATACCCTCTAGCTCACGAAGCAGTTTTTCATTATTTTTTTTATCGTCTGCCCCCTCCCCTGCATACCTGGCAGAATATACCCCTGGTGCCCCGTTGAGACAGTCTACTGCCAGCCCAGAATCATCTGCAAGTGCTGGTAGACCTGTCAATTTGGCCACTGTTTTTGCCTTTATTAATGCATTTTCCTCAAATGTATTTCCTTTCTCTTCAATCTCTGGGATATTGGGAAAGTCTAAAAGGGACTTTATCTCAATGGGAAGATCACTCAAGATATATTTGATCTCTCGGATCTTTCCCCTATTTCTTGTAGCCAGCACAATTTGCATATCTAATGCAAAATATGGCGTTTCTTGATATTTTCAATGGCCTCTAACGCAATCTCTTCCAATTCTTCTGTCTCTTTGCTTGCTATATCCCTTAATATGGGGATAATCTCTGGGGTACCAATCAAACCCAGTATATAGAGGACATCGCCCCTATCCCTTTTGCCAGGTAGCTTTAACATAGATAGAAGTTTGGGGATTGTATTTTGTACTATATTGGGGGCCTCTTTTGAGACCTCCTCTAGCACTACCATTGTACCAACACGAGAGGAAAGCTCTATATCCAGTAGCAAATTAAGGAGTGAATTAGGTATCTTACCCCTTTCTAAACACAATTGCACTACCCTTTGTGCCCTGGCCTCTTTAAGCAATGATCTGAGCACCTCACTGTCATAGATCTTTTTACTTGCCTTGACTGCCCATTTGATCATATCCCTTACCTGCCTCTCTACCAAGATATAGTCTTCGTTAATTATGACAGTAGGGGTAGCAGTTACTTGATAGTCTCTTTTTATCCTTGGATAGACCTCAACATCAATGATGTAAGTACGAATTAACATATTCGCTATAGCCGCTTGATTGGCCAAATTGGCCGCTATTGGGCAGAGGGGGCAGGCCTTTTTAATCATCACCTTTATCTCGATTGGGGAATTGATATCCTTTAAGGCCTCTAGGTCGTCCTTTCCAACCTCTATATTTTTAGAGGCCATAGCCCTAATGGCAGAGAGGAATGGCTGCCACTGTTCCCCTAGAGGCAATGAAAGGTAATAGATGTTTACATTATCCAATTTTAGTGCAGGCAGGCCTATCAATCTCTCTTTGCCATATTCCAATCTTAGATGGGGGGTTGCCTCAATTAGGCAATTACAAAATTGTTCAAATTTCAAGAAGGTCCCCCTTTTTCCATTATCGATCAATATCAATTTAAGTGGTCTCTTCCAACTGATTTCTTTTAAGGACTTAAGCTCTTTAATAGATAACATCTGCCTTAACTATAAACTTAAGGCCAATAAACTGCAAGCTATTTTTTAAATACATCGTCCAACATCTGCTTTAGTTTCCCCCTCTCTGGGACAAACCCAAATACACCTCTCCAGACATCTGGAAGTTCCATACATAGATATACCAAGACATCTGGGGCATATTTGCGTATACACCTTAAAAGATGACTATACATCCTTATCCGAATAGGCTTGAAATAGCGTTTTTTTCCATCCAGGCCATCTATAAATTCACCATAGATGATCTTGCTCTCAGGAAACCTCCTTTTTATCTGATATTTTAAAGGTGGCATAAACCGAAAACTGCCCAAGCTTATCCAGGCGATTCCCTCTGGCCTTATATATTTGAAAAGAAGTTCTATCACATCAGAGTAACCCTCTTGCCACCCAGGGTAGTAGATGATGGGGTCAAAGTGAAATCCTAGTGGATATCCCCACAATTGGCACTGCCTGGCGGCCTTTAACCTCTCCTCTAGGGCAGGGGCACCTATCTCTTCCCTTTCCGCGATCTCCCTTGCATTTAGCGACCAAGACACCACAGTATGGCCCCTGTGATCAAGCCCCTTGAGATTCTCTATATTTGTACTCTTTGTCTTTAGCTCCAAAATGAGATTCCTCTTTGCAAAGTATGGTACTAGATATTTACTTAGATGGGTAATGTGGTCCAAAAAAAGGCTATCTGTTAACTCTCCTGTACCAATGCGATAGAATTCCCTTATACTATCCAGTTCTCTAAATAGGTCCTCAATATTTGCATAAACCTGGATAAATGGCTGATTTAGATAACTTTGCAGTATGCAATAGCTGCAATTAAAGGCACAGTTTGTACCTACATCCAAGATACGGTATTCGCAACTTATGTAATAGTGCTTATTTGTGCAGGGGCAGGGCCTAAAAAAGCGCCCCTTGTTCTTGGTCAAATAAAGGATATGTTTGTCAAAGATGGAGCCAGTTATTGTTTTGGGCTCTACTATTTCTTTAGGGACAGTAGGGAGGCGACTCAGGATCTCTTTTGTAAAAGGTAAGTCAAGAATTGTCTTATCTATCAAGATCTTCTGAGGTAAATAGTGATTCAAACCAGGTCTCCTCTATCAGTTTTTGCCAATCCTCACTTTGGGAAAGCTTTTTTAAATAATCAATTTTTGATTGAAAGTCCTTTGCCCCTTTAAACCTTATCCTTATTTGGTATTCATCTCCCTCAAAGTAGGTAGGGTGTATTACCTCGCACCAATTTGGCAATTTCAAATTATTTAGGCAATTTTTAAAATACTCCTCTGCCCTACTCAACAGGGGAAAACGCCTACTTCTAAGGTATTTTCTGATCGATGAGGCCTTTTGTTCCCTTGTTAAGGCACTTTCTAATATCCCTTTTATCTCAGATAAAAGGGCCTTTATCCCTATGCCATCCCTGGCCGATATCTCAAAAAGATATGATAGAAACTCCCTTTGAAGGGAATAACTTAGATTTAATTGATTAAACAAAGAGGAGATTTTCTCTCTTTCCTCATTGGGAAGCCCTTCTAAGGCCTTAGTAATCTCAGGAAATACCTTTTTCATTGAGAAAGTTTAGACATTAAATCTAAAATGTAGTATATCCCCATCTTGAACTATATATTCCTTTCCCTCTATCCTCATAATCCCCTTTTCCTTACACAGTTGGATAGAGCCATATTTATCAAGGTCTTTATAACTTATCACCTCAACCTTGATAAATCCCTTTTCCATGTCAGAGTGTATCTTCCCTGCTGCCTTTTTGGCCTTGGTCCCCCTCTTTATAGTCCAGGCCTTCACCTCTGGCCCAACGGTAGTAAAAAATGTAATCAAATCAAGTAGCTTGTAGCCTTCCCTTATAAACCTATTTAGACCTAATTCCTTTAGCCCTAACTCTTTAATAAATTCAGCCCTCTCTGATATAGGAAGTTCAGAGAGCTCTGCCTCAACCTTTGCACATATCTTTACTACTGGTATTCCATCCCTCCTTCCTACCTCTTTGACTTGCTTTATATAATCATTATCTTCAAAGATGCTATCTTCACCTACATTTGCTACATACATAAGGGGCTTTGCTGTAAGTAGCTGCATCTGCCTTATTGCGGGTACATCTTTTAATTTTGGCCATAGCCAATGACCCCTTTCTAAAATCTCCTTTATCTCTTCTAATACGTTAATGATCTTCCTTGCCCCTTTATCGCCAGTCCTTGAGAGCCTATTTAACTTATCTATCCTCTTTTCTATGGTATTTAAATCCGCAATAATCAATTCAAGGTTTACAATCTCTATATCCCTTAGTGGATTTATATCTCCACTAACATGGGCAATGTCTTTTTCTTCAAAGCACCTCACTACATGGCAAATGGCATCTACACTCCTTATATGTGCTAGGAATTGATTTCCCAAGCCCTCCCCCTTACTTGCACCCTTTACCAAGCCAGCTATGTCTACAAATTCTAGGGTAGTAGGGGTTAGCTTCTTTGGCCTTACTATCTCTCCTATCCTCTGAAGCCTCTCATCTGGTACCTCCACTATGCCTATGTTGGGGTTGATGGTAGTAAATGGGTAGCTTGCTACCTCTGCCCTGGCCATGGTTAGGGCATTAAAGAGTGTAGATTTTCCTACATTTGGAAGCCCCACAATACCACAATTAAAGCCCATCAGTAAAAAAGATACCATTTAGCCCCTGGACATGCAAGGATATTGAATATTATACTAATGCATTGTAGGCCTTAGCTGATATGAAAAATAGAGCTTAAGCCCTTTTTCTTCTATATATCTTCTTACCTGAGGAGATGTTTGATATGTAACTGTTATAAGAATCCTTTCACCAGGAAAAAGGTGCTCTATGCGGGAGACCATTTTAAGAAAGCTATCTATATCCCTCTTTTTTAGCTGAGACTTACAATCACCAAGTATCCATATAGGAGTCCCATCCCTTTTTCCTTTTCCAATTATGTTTATTTCTTCATATCTGTTAGGTGAAATCTCAACATATTCCCTCTTTAGCTCCTCAACCTCTATTCCAAAGTCCCTCTTTAGAAGATATGGGAGCCCTTCATATGCTTTGTCTTCAAGCACATATCCAACAGTATGGGATAGGGCTCCCAGCTCCTGCCTTGTCTTTCTGTGTTCTATTATAAGTTTTCTTAGCTCTTCTTCTGTTCTCTTCTGTGCCTCTGCAAGCTCATTTACAGTCTCTTCAAGGCGTATTAGTCTCTTTTCACTATTTCTTTGTGCCTCTGCAAGCTCAAAAACTATACCTTTAAGCTCATTAAACTCTGTCTTTGTAACAGTTTCTTCCCACTGCTTCCTCTGCCTTTCTATCTCTGCCAAAATCTCAATAAGGACTTCCTTTATAGCAGGCTCTACCTTTTCTAGAAGTCTTATTATTTTAACGTTATATGGCATCTTTTATTAAATTAACATGAAAGACAATTTTTTGCAATCACTAGCTTTTCCTTTAAAGAGGATAACTTCTTAATCCACTGGACATAAGCCTCTTTTGTACGGTAACTGTAATGTTTTAGTCTTAGGACGTTACGAACCTGATCCAGAAGTCTGGGTTTGGGCTGCTGTGAGAAATTGGACATGAGGGCATAGTAACCTAACTAATTTTGGGCTCCATTATAGAGCGTTTCAGGTCCCCAAACGACAACTACTATTATTGATAAAATGGTAACTAGTATAAGGCTATAAATTCTACCCTGCTCGGTTAGCGGTATAAGATGTCCACTGAAATTAATCATGAAATGAAAAAGTATAGCGGATAAGGTACTACGGTTAGTGTTGTTGTAAATCCATGTGAACAAGATTGAAACAATAACCGGATTGAGGATAAATATCCAAAAATCTATTGTGCCAAATCTTAGTACATCATGTTGCCATTGTCCTTTCATAAAGAAAAGAGGAACGTGCCACAAAGCCCATACCACGCCCAAAATAAGACTTGAGACAAACGCGTTATACCTTGCTTGTAATCCATCTAAGGCATAACCACGCCAACCGAGTTCCTCTGGCAATGGGCCATAAATTAAGATAAAAATTGCAAATGGCAAAATTCTCCAGGGTTCGAACAACAGATTTTTAGCAATCTCAAACTCTAGTAAAGGTGAGCCTGTAAGAGTACTTAGCAAAGTGGCAACGGCATTCAACACGGGAAAGGTAAGCAAGATCACCAAAAACCATTTTTTACCAATCCGTCTGATATCAAATACACGCTGCCAGTAATCTCGCCACTGTTCTTTATCATGAGCGTAAGAAATCAATATGATTTCCGCAAAGGCGGGACCAAACAGTCCAAGAGCACCAAGAAGTACTGCGGGAAATGTAAAAACATTCCAACCCAACAATATAACCCACATCCAGAAAAACCATGAAATACCAAGGGCAAGAGCAAAAAACCTCCATGGATTTGTTTTTGAGAATCTTGTGCTTATATTACTTACATCTTTCATCCTGTCAGTATCATACACTACTATTTTCCTTTTTAAAGGCAAAAGCAAGAACGAAATTAATTAAATCGTTCTTAAAGTTGTCATTCACTTCAATTTTTAAGCTAAAATACAAGCCCATCAATAGAACATTGGTTTAAAAATGAAAACAATTCCTACTGGTATTTATTGACATTATAAGTCCTGATATTTTTATAGATATGCTTTCTTTGAAAAATCAAGTGTATATCTGTGCTTGCCCTTAGGGTAGGATTAGTTTAATATAAAACTATGCCAGTAAGTATTACCTTATTTTAATTAATTATGGCACATTCAAAGATATTGGCTATAGTCTTGGCTGGGGGAAAGGGGGAGAGGCTTTATCCCCTTACTGCCCATCGTGCAAAACCAGCAGTACACTTTGGCGGCATCTACCGCCTTATTGACTTTGT
>Ga0190286_1000345_pt1 | contig 20143 bp, 18 predicted proteins | sample 48691834_MG_FD_183241 | JGI IMG/M metagenome (GOLD analysis project Ga0190286, IMG submission 183241) | Hydrothermal vent microbial mat bacterial communities from Southern Trench, Guaymas Basin, Mexico - 4869-18-3-4_MG | ecosystem: Environmental > Aquatic > Marine > Hydrothermal vents >... | reverse complement strand
CTCCGCAACGACAATGCCCAGGGTGAATACTATTTGACGGATGTGGCGGAAGTGCTCTACCGCCAGGGCAAGCTTGTGGAGACGGTGCAGACCGAGAACATCGAAGAGGCGTTGGGCATCAACGACCCGGCACACCTGGCTTTCGCCGAAAAACTGGCCGACATCCGCTATGCCGAAAGCCTCTATGAACTGATCGACGCCAGCATCGCACTGGCTAAAGGCCGCGCCAGGGCTAGCTCACCGCTGCAGGAAAGCTCAGGATGAAAGCAACTGAGATCGTCTCAGCACCGGCGCGAATCTGCCTCTTTGGAGAGCACCAGGACTATCTGGGGCTGGCCGTCATCGCCGCCGCCATAGATCTTCGGCTGTACGTGAGAGGGACCCCTCGGGCTGATGGATGGTTTCGAGTGGATATGCCGGATATAGGCCAAAGCGATGCTTTCCAGCCCGATTCGGAACTGCCCTACCGAGGTCCGCGCGATTACCTGCGCGCAGTTGTAAATGTGCTGCTGCGCCACGGGGTGCGTTTCCCCCAGGGTTACGATTGCCAGATTCGCAGCACGATCCCTATCAACGCGGGGGTATCCAGTTCCTCTGCGCTAGTGGTGGCCTGGACTCGATTCCTGCTGGCAGTAGGGGAGCCAGCCCAGGAACTGGAACCTGCGAAGGTCGCGCGGCTGGCTCACGAGGCCGAGGTATTGGAGTTCGGCGAACCCGGTGGGATGATGGATCATTACACCTGCAGCTTAGGTGGGCTATTGTACATCGACTGCGGGAAGCCACTGCGCGTTCGACCTCTGTTAGATGATGAGCCCGATGCATTGCCGGCGCGATTGGCGGGGCTGGTGCTGGGTTGTTCACTGGAGGAGAAGGACACCACATCTTTGCTGGCCCGGGTGAAGGCGGCGGCCCAAGAGGGCATCAGGGCGCTTCAGGATCGTTGGCCCGCCTTCGACCTGCGGTCTACGCCATTGAGCGAGGCCGAGCCGCATTTAGCCGCTCTCCCGCCAGACCTGGCTTGCGTTTTGCGAGCCAACATCGTCAACCGCGACCTATGTCGGCAGGCCTTGGCCCTTTTCCAAGGAAAGGCTTGGAGCCCCCAGGCCCTAGGGCGGCTGTTGGATGCTCACCATGCCCAACTTCGGGATGGCTTGGGGGTATCCACCCCCAAGCTGGAGGCGCTCATCGAGGCCGCCCGGTCGGCTGGAGCTCTGGGATGCAAGCTGGTCGGCTCCGGAGGCGGGGGTTGTATGGTCGCTTACGCCCCGGGGCATGAAGCGGAGGTGGCTCGGGCCATCGAGTCCGCTGGTGGACGGGCCTTTAAGATCGGAGTTGACGGAGGGGTGCGAGTGGAACCGAGGTGGCCTGCGTTCTTCGAGGGGTAGGGATGAGCGAAAGGCTTTCGGTCCTCCTGTGCACAGAGGGGACTTATCCCTTCCTCGGTGGTGGAGTCAGCACCTGGTGTGATACCTTGTGCAAGGGGCTGCCTGAGGTGGATTACTACATCTATGCCATCACTGGGCATACCGATGTAACCCTTCGCTATGAACTCCCGCCCAACGTGAGGAAGCTCATCCACATCCCCCTCTGGGGTGCAGAGGAGCCCGCTGAATATGCCCTGGCCGATGTGCCTTTCTCGGAGATCTACCTGCGGAAACAACGCACCACTGCTAAAATGGTCGAAAGGGAGTTCATCCCCCTCTTCCGGGAGTTCCTGAGGGGCATGATGAAGATCGAGGAAAGCTCCGACCTCGAGGCCGGCTTTAAGGCTTATGGCCAAGCTATCCACGCCCTCTACCGTTACTTCCAAGTTTATGACTACAAAGCCACCTTCAAGGCCGAGCCGGTGTGGGAATTCTTCAAGGAGGAGATGCTGCGTCCCTATCAGGAGAAACACGATGCACCTGCTGAGAAGCCCTCGGTCTTCGATTTGACCACAAGCCTGCGCTGGCTTTACAACTTCCTTATGCCCCTTGATGTCCCGCTGCCGAAGGTGGACATCGTCCATTCTACCATCGCCTCTTTCGCCGGACTGGCAGGGATAATCGCCAAACTGGAACATGGCACGCCCTTCCTCCTTACCGAGCATGGCGTCTTCGTCCGGGAACGTTACATCGCCGTCTCCACATCCGAGTTCACGCCTTTTACCAAGAGCTTCCTTATGCGCCTCTTCTCCTTCGTCGCCAAGCTCAATTACATCTATGCCGATCGCATCTCACCTGTATGTGACTTCAACATCCGCTGGGAGTCGCTTTGGGGAGGGAGCGAGGACAAGATCGTCACCATCTACAACGGTGTGGATACCGACATCTTTGTCCCCCGTGAGAAGCCGGAGAATACCAGAGATAGGCCGACGGTGGTGGCTGCGGCAAGGGTGACGCCTATAAAGGACATCAAAACGATGATCCAAGCGGCGGACCTGGTGCGTGAGAAAATCCCCGATGTGCTCTTCCTTGTCTATGGCTCCCTGACCGCTGACCCTGATTACGTCAAGGAATGCCAAGCCCTTATCGAAGATCTGGGGCTTGAGGAGCATTTCAAGTTGGCTGGCTTCCACAGCAACCCTGCCGAGATCTACAATGAGGGTGACATCAGCGTGCTGTCCAGCCTCTCGGAGGGTTTCCCCTACACGGTGTTGGAATCGATGTCGTGTGGTCGTCCGGTCGTGGCCACCGATGTGGGAGGGGTACGGGAGGCATTGGAGGGCTTTGGCGTGCTCGTCCCACCCCGTGATCCCCAAGCCCTCGCCGATGGAATCGTCCGATTGCTGGAGGACGACGAGCTGCGGCATAGGCTTGGCCACCTGGCTCGGGAGGAGGTGCTGGCTAAATTCAGGCTATCGGGATTTATCGAGGCCTATAGAGAACTTTATCAGGAGTTAGTAGAGGGGTCTTAGCTCATGGGGAATAGGGAGGGGATGCCGGAGACGAGAGAAAGGGGCGATTCCATTGCCTCCTTAGCCGATGAGGTGATGAACAGGATCGGCAAGCCTCTCGATAAATGGGCGGTGGCTGCCATTCTGGAGAGCATAGGGGTAAGGGATAGCGATGCCGCTCGACATTTCGGCAAAGCGGACGTCTTCGCCCTGGCAGAGGAGGTTTTCGCCCACTGTATGGCCCGGGGATGGGAGTCGAAGGAGGGCGAGAGGCTTAAGGAATTGACCTTAAAGGAGAAGCTGAGGAGGTTCTTCACCTTCTACATCCATGGACTCTTCTTCGCCCTGCCCATGGCAGGGCAGATCTTCGCCATCCTCCTGCTCGGATATTCCCTCTGGGCCTCTCTCCGCTTCACCGAGAGGGAGGGCACAGTGGTAGCCTTCGGCATTATCCTGAGCTTCTTTGTGACCGGCGGTTTCGTGCAGGCCATCGGACGGAGAGCACTCTTTTATCTGGAGCAGAAGCATTATTCCCTGGCCAGGGAGACATGCCTCCGCTTTATCAGGGTGGGAACGGTGATGGCGATCGTTGTGGGACTGTTTACCTATTCCTTCGATCTGATGATCCCTTTATTTGGCCGCTCCATGCTTCCGGTGGCCCTCATCTACTACTTCCTGCTCTCAGAGCTGTGGCTTTCCCTGGCCGTCCTCTACGCCCTTAAGGAGAGGGTGGCGATAGTGGTGTTGACGGTTGCCGGCGCGGTCATCGTTTACCTGCTGAGCAGATTCACCCCCTTGGGGATCTTCTCTGCCCACTGGCTAGGCCTCGCCATAACTGACATCTCAGTTCTCGCCTGGGGCTATCACAGGCTTAATCAGAAGGCCAGGTCGGTAAGGGAGAAGTCCGGGGTTACCAGTCTTCCCCGCCTTTCCATCCTCGTCTATTCCGTTATCCCCTATTTCGCTTATGGCCTGCTTTATTTCATATTCCTTTTCACCGACCGCCTGATGGCCTGGTCGGTGGGACCAAAGCCACCCGACTACTTCATCTGGTTTAAAACGCCTTACGAATGGGGCTTAGATTGGGCCCTTATCTCCCTCGTCCTCAGCACCGCCATATTGGAATACACCGTCAACGAATTCGCCAAACTCATCATCCCCGTCCAGAAATTCTTTGATGCCTTCCATATCCCGGACCACAACCGCTTCTTTAGGCTGTTCCACCGCCGACAGATAGGCCTGCTCTTAGGCACAGCCTTCATTGGCTCCGCTATCAGTTACCTGATGGCCTTGTTGCTCCCCCAGTTCCTCGGGATGGGAAGCATCATAGGAAACCCGACCATCCGCTTCGTCTTCCTCGGGGGCATCGCTGGCTATAACCTCCTCGCTTGGGGGCTTATGAACAGCATATTCCTCTTCTCCCTCTCCCGGCCGGGCTTCGTCCTCAAGGCCATCTCTATCGCCCTCGCCTTAAGCGCGACGGTGAGCTTCGCCTTCAGCAGGGCAATGGGTTATGAGTATGCTGTCATCGGCCTGGCAATAGGCTCCTTGGCCTTCGGCATATTGACCACCTGGTATACCTCTAAGGTGCTTAACCAGCTGGATTATTATTACTATTCGGCGTATTGATATCGGAGCGCCCCACCTATCGCGCTGGAGGGAAGCGATGAATGGGAAGTTAAATCCTCTCATTAGGCTTATCGGCCTCCTGTTGGATGTCCTCGACAGAGGTGTCCCTCTGCCGAAGACGGATAAGCGCATAAGCCCGCTTTACCTTCTCCTCATCCTGGCCCTCATGGTGACGGGGCTTTCCTTCGGAATCTGGCAGGCATCCCGCCCGGTTTACGCCAATGTGCCTGAGCAGAAGCTCCTCATCTTCCACAACAGCGCCGATCGCTTCGGCGAGATGTGTTACCGTCAGACGACTAAGGCTTTAGATTATGCCAAAATGGCCTATGAGTCTTTCGACCTCTCCGGAGCAGAGGAGCTCCCCGAGCTGGATGCTTACTCGGGCCTCGTTTTCGCCACAGAGCTCCTCGACGGGCTAGATGAGGAGGCTTGCCGGAAGATCAAGGGCTTCGTGGCTGGAGGAGGAAGCTTGGCCGTGATTTACCCAGGCTGGAACCCTTACCTTGGCGACCTCTTCGGCATCGCTAACCAGCCCGAACTCGTGGAGACGGAGAGCGGGCTGCGCTTCGAGGAGGACTTCTCCCCCGGGGTGAAGGGGCTGGAGCTCCCCGAAGCGAGGTTCCCATCTACGCCTTCCCTGGATGCAGTTCTGACCGAAGACGATGAGGTCATGGTCACCTCCATCACCCATGGCAAACCACTGATGTGGCAGCGCACTTACGGGAAGGGGAGGGTCCTGTTCTGGAACGCGCAATGGCTCTCCGATATGGAGACGCGAGGGTTCATCGTCCAATCCATCCTGGCTGCACAAGGGCTGGCTGTATCCTCTATCGCCAACATCGGGGTCATCTTCATAGACGACTTCCCCCAGGATTCGTCCACTCAAAAACTTGAGCCCATAAAAACGGAGTACGACCTCTCCATGGTTGATTTTTATAACCAAGTTTGGTTCCCCGATATGGTCAACCTCGCCCGACAGTACGACCTCAAGTACACCGGCGTGGTCCTCTTCAACTACAACGGCAAAACCAAGCCGCCTTTTGACTTCGGAGGGTGGGAACACGCCAAAATAAGAATAGGCTGGCAAGAGGTGCCTTACGGGGTTTTCTATGGCCAGAAAATATCCCAGGATAGGGACTGGGAGCTGGGCCTTCACGGTTACAACCATGAATCCCTAACCCTGGAGGATTGGGGAAGCCCGGAGAATATGGTGGCTGCGCTGGAGGCGGCTGAAAGAAGGTGGCAGGAGGATAGCCTGGGCGAATTGCCTTTCACTTATGTCCCTCCCCATAACATCTACGATAAGGCGGGGATGGAGGCTTTAGCCAGGGCTTTCCCCTCCATAAAAGTCGTCGCAGGAATGGCCATCGGGGACTTCAAGGAGGGGAGCGCCCGGGAATTCGGCCCCGAGCCCTGGCATAAGGACTTCTTCGATATCCCCCGCTGGAGCTCTGGTTACATGCTCGATAGTGAGAATAGGTTCCGCCTTTTCTCAGAGATGGGCACCTTTGGCGTATGGACCCACTTCATCCATCCGGATGATGTCTTTCATACCCCTCAGAATTATCCCGGCGCCGAGGAGTGGCGGAATCCGCACTCGCTTTTCTGGCGGGGCGATCACACCGGGAGGAAGGATGGCCTATACTACAAATTCATGGAATTGCTCGAATTCGTGCATGAAAATTATCCCTGGCTGCGATACATGACCGCCAGAGAGGCATACTATGGACTACAAAAATACCTGGCTATCAAAGCAACTTATAGCTTGAAACCACGCGAGATCGTTGCTACTTTCTCGGATTATCCCATCTATTTCCAGCTCAGGATAAACGATGGGCGTATACTGGACCTCAACGGGATGACCAATTGCCAATTAGTGGATATCCACCAAGGAGATGGATACGCCATCTACACGCTGAGGGCTGTGGGTAAGGAAGTGCACTTGAAACTGATGCTGCCCGGAGAATTTTAAATATCGATAAGGAGGGCCATGAGAAAGATATTGGTAATCGACGACGATCGCATCTCCCTGGAGAAGCTGAAGGCTATACTGAAGGGAGAGGGCTACCAAATCCTGACCGCTTCCGACGGCGAGGAGGGCCTGAAGATAACCCGAGAGGAGAGGCCAGATCTCATCATCCTGGATGTCCTGCTGCCGCGCCTGGATGAGTTCCGATTCTGCGAGATCTTGAAAAGCGATCCCCTCCTCAAAGACATCCCCATCATGATGCTAACCGGGGTTTACATTACCCAAGAGGATATCGAAAAGGGATTGCAACTGGGCGCTGAAAGATTCATCCTTAAAGCGGATGCTTATGCCTCTAAGCCCTTCGCTAAGGCGGACCTGGTGCAGGAGGTCAAATCGCTCCTGGGCGAGGAGATCTCCCCTAAACCCCCTCAGGGGTTGTCTTGGCCATCGACGATGACCGCTTGACCAGAGAGCTCATCAAAAGAGCCCTGGAGATGGAGGGATATCGAGTGGTGATCGCCGAGGATGGTGAAGAGGGGTTAGCGGCAGTGGAGCGTGAAGGGCCGATCCTGATCTTCCTGGACATCCAACTCCCGAAGATGAGCGGTTTAGACGTCCTGAGCGAGGTAAGGAAAAAAACACCCTGATGTGGCGGTGGTGATGATGATCGCCCATGGCTCCGAGGAGATAGCGGTCAAAGCCATGAAACGGGGGGCAGACGATTACCTGATCAAACCCTTCAAGCCATGGGGCCTGGCAGCGGTCGCTAAGGAAAACATCAGTAAAGCCAGGCTGCGCCAGCTTAACAACCAATCAATTGCCCAGCTGAGGGAATCGAACACCAGACTCATGGAGAAGCATCGTGAGTTAGAGGCGAGGAATAGGGAGCTGCAACGGGCCTATACTCAACTTAAACGGCCAAGCGTAAGGAAGGGAAGATGCCCCTTAAGCTGCAAAAGGTGAAAGTGGCGGAGGTGATAAAGAGCTGCTTAGCTCAGGCTGACTCCGGTCTCAAAGAGAAGGGGCTGGAATTGAGGACCTCCATCGCCGATGACCTTCCCCCCGTCAAGGCCGATAGGGACATTGTGGCTTAGATCTTGGCCAACTTGCTTGACAACGTCATCAAGTTCACACCCTCGAAGGGCTGGGTAGCCATCTCTGCAGAGGCGAAGCGGGGAGAGGTGCTTATCAGCGTAGCCGATTCCGGCCCCGGCATCCCCTTGGAGATAAATCAGTCGAATCCCAATCCGCGCTCTTTCAAACTCACATACCGCTGTCGGCCGATGATCAAATGGTCAAGGACCTCGATATCCAAGAGTTCTCCCGCTCGAGTGAGCAGTTTAGTGATTTTGACGTCCTCTAACGAGGGGGTGGGATCACCCGAGGGATGGTTGTGAACCACAATGATGGCAGCGGCGTTCTGCTTGATAGCTTCGCGGAAGAGTTCGCCTATGCGGATCATGGAGGCATTAAGGCTTCCGATGTAGATGGTGGGGATGGCCAAGACCCTGTTTTTGGAGTCCAGGAGGATAGTGCGCATGTGCTCCTGCTGGAGCATCCCCATTTCCAGCATTAAGAGGTTGGCTGCCTCGGCAGGGGATTTGATCTGAGGACGCTCCCTGGGGGAGGCGACCACCATCCTCCTCCCGAGTTCGAAAGCCGCTTTGAGCTGAGCTGCCTTGGCCAGGCCCAAGCCGTGCTCCTTCTCCAGCTCGGCGAAGCTGGCCTTAGCTAAACCCAGGAGCCCCCTGAACTTAGCCAGAAGCCTCATGGCCACGTCAATGGCGCTCTCCCCGCCCACCCCCGTTCGCAGGATGATGGCCAACAATTCTGCGGTGGAGAGGGAGCCCGCCCCGTACTTCTTCAGCCTCTCGCGAGGCCTCTCGCTCAGGGGCAACTCCTTGATGGTGGGATGGTATTCAACGACCTTCTCATCCATAGCTCCTCCGATCCCTTTTCCTCCTCTGGGCCGTTAATTTCAACCCTTCCTCTCTTTTCCTAACCCTTTTAAACCTTTCCCTCTCTTCGCCGGTGCGCAGTGAACCGTCGTGTCTGCGCCAAGGGATGGTGGCATCCAGACCTACCTTGGCTGTACGCGCTTTCTGACCCGGGATGTGAAGCGCCGAGGGGTCTAAGGAACTGCCGGGCTGATCGCTTAACACGATCAGGTCGCGATCGGCCTGAAAGCGGGTGGCAATGGCCCATTCCACCTCACTTGGATCCCGAATGTCGATGTCCTCGTCCACCACCACCACATGCTTGAGGGATCGGTGGCCGCGGAAAGCAGCCTCTATGGCCTTAAGGCCGTCGTCGGGGTGACGCTTCTCGATCTGAACCACCGCGTGGAGCCAGTTCATCCCGCCTCTGGTGAGCACGACATCCCTGCAATCACAGACCTTGCTCACCTCGATGTAGATGCTCGGCTCACGGGGGACCCCCATGAGCAGTTTATGCTCGCTTCCGCCCGGCAGGAGGGCTTGATAGATGGCATCCCGGCGGTGGGTGATGCAGTCTATCTCCACCACTGGCTGCTCCCTCACCAAATCCCAGGTCCCTGTGAGATCGAGGAAGGGACCCTCCCTGGCCTTGCGCCTGGTGATTCGGCCCTCCAGGACGATCTCGCACTCGGCGGGGACTTCTAAGTCCTTGGTGATGCACCTCGTTAAAGGAGTGGGATGAAGGGCATTGGCTATAGCTAGCTCATCCACCCCCTTCGGGGGAGACATAGCCGCCGCCAGGAGCACAGGGATGGAATTGCCGATGCAGATAGCCACCTCCAGATCGCCCTCCGCCTTTCTCAGGGCGGTATCCGTTCCCCTCCCTTCCACGATGCGAGCCACGAAGCTGTGGGAATCCAGCTTCATCAGGCGGTGGAAGCACATGTTTCGGCCATAGTCAGGGTCCTTGATGATGGCCACCCCTGCCGTGATATAGGGGCCGCCGTCACCGGGCAGATGGGTTAGGATAGGAAGTGAATCCAAATTGACCTCCCTTTCGATCACCTCCTGGCAGGGGGCCTCGGCGACGATCTCGGGTGATAAAGGGTTGGCTAGCGCCTCGGCTAAAGCGAAGAGCACTCGGTTTTCGTCTACCCCCAGGCCCAATGCGAGATACTCCCTGCGCGAGCAGATGCCAGCCACAACCCGATAGCTGGAGCCCTTCACGTTGGTGAAGAGGATGGGCCTGCCATCCAGCTCATAGGTGAGGCGAGCCATCTCCAGGTAGGGATCGACCTCCCTCTTAATGATGATGAGCCGATCTTTAACTTTTTCCAGGAAAGAACGCAGATCCATCTCGCTTCAATCCAGGCTTATGCAGTTTTCCCTTAATGAAAGCTGCGGATTCGGTGTAATTCTACCCCATTTCCCCCGAAATGTCCATCTTTGGCAAAGTTGATGGCACCATTGGCTTCGTTAATAGAGTTGTTGCACAATAGCGGAGGGATCTAAGACTATTCCGAAAACGACCTGTTTTAGGCACTTTTGGCCCGCACGAAGTGGTTTTCGGAGGCCAGAGCACTCCATTATGCGCAAATTTTGGCCCCCAATAGGAGAAAATCGTACTATCAGGGCCAGTCAGCCAATTGTGCAACAACTCTAATGAACGGCAAAGTACCCTTGCTTTTCACCCTGAGCCTGGCGCCGGGCAGATGCCCTTCCCTGACGAATACCTCGGGATCGAGGCCTCTGAGAGGCCCCCTATCGCCTGCATCCTGTCATACCCTATCCTTCTCGATGCTCACTGGGCTGCCGAATTTGACAAAACTCTCCTTTTTTATTATACTGGTAGTGTCAATTATACCCCTTTGGATCGCTTTCATTAAATCGAGGAAGGAGGTGATGGGAAGGGAAATGACCGCGGCGATTTATGAGATTAGCTTAGGGAGGAGGGAATCGCGATGAAGGCTTTGAAATCGTTGAGCAAGATACTTTTAGCGAGTTTGCTTTTGGGATTAGTAGCTAGCTGCGCCCCTCCGGCACCGACGCCCACACCAGCGCCGACGCCCACACCTAAGGTCGTAGTGATCACTCCTACACCGGGGCCGACGCCTACACCTAAGGTCGTAGTGGTCACCCCCACGCCGGTGCCCCCAACCCCCACACCTCCACCGCCTCCGGCCAAGGCGAAGTTCGGCGCGTTGATCCCTCTCACCGGCGCCCTGGCGGAGTTCGGCGAGAACTTCCGCCTGGCTGCTGACCTGGCGGCGAAGCACCTCGCCGAGGCGGGCTTCCCCGTGGAGCTGGTTTATGCCGACACAGAGACCAGCGCCATGCCTGGGGTGGAGGCGGCCCGCACCCTGGTGGAGGTGGAGAAAGTCCATGGCCTCCTGGGAGCGGCGGCGAGTGGTGTGACCATCCCGGTGGCGGAGTCGGTCTCCATCCCCAGTGAGGTTCCTCAGATCTCCAACGCCTCCACCTCCCCCTTAATCACCGTGCTCCCGGCCGATGAGGGGAAGGACTTCCTCTTCCGAACCTGCTTCTCCGACGCCTTGCAGGGGATAATCGCCGGCAAGCTGGCCTGGGAACTGGGCTATAAGACGGCCTCGGTGATATGGGTCAACAACCCCTACGGGGAGGGTCTGGCGGAGAAGTTTGCGGATGCCTTTGAGTATCGAGGGGGGAAGGTTCTAGCCTCCGTGCCCCATGACGAGGCGGTTGCACCCACTTACGTCACCGAGCTCAAGAAAGCCATCGAGACCCCCGAGGGCAGGCCCGATGTGCTCTTCTGCGTCAGCTACCCCGGCCACGCCACCATCTACCTGAAGGAGTTCATCGAGGCGGGCTACAACGAGACCACTGATCTGCTCTTCTGCGATGGCACCAAGTCCGTGGAGATGCCTGAGGAGATAGGGCCGGAGTACCTGGACGGATTCCTGGGCACCGCCCCGGGCACCGCCATGGGCGATTCTTATAACATGTTCGTCGCAGAGTTCAAGAAGGAATACGGCGAGCTTCCGCCGCTGCCCTTCATGGACACCCTCTACGACGGCGTCATCGTGCTTGGCCTGGCGGCCGCCAAGTGTGAGGCGGACGGGGTGGACATCACCCCGGTCAATATCAGGGATAGGCTGCGGGAGGTGGCCTGCCCGCCCGGGGAGACCATTATCGCCGGCCCCGAAAGCCTCAAGAAAGGCATCGAGCTGCTCAAGGAGGGGAAGGACATCAACTATGAGGGCGCTGCCGGCTCGGTGGACTTCGATGAGGCTGGCGATGTGATAACCCCCGTCGAGATCTGGGCCTACACAAAAGAGCCTCCCTACATCAAGCGGGTGAGGATGGAGATGACCATCCCCGAAAGGTAATCCACACGGGGGTGATAGGCAAAAGAAGGCCGGCCCAGTTGGGCCGGCCTTCTTTGTTTTATCGGCAAAGTACTCGTAGCAACCGCTTCAGCGGTTCAGCAAGCCGCTAAAGCGGCCGCTACGAGCCACTTATCCAGCAGCTCTAAAACTTAGATACGTGCCTCTCCTCGCCTATGATGCCCCTGGGCCTCCTCAGGAGGATGAGCACCAGCACCAGACCAATGAGGATGAAGCGGATGAAGGGGGCGCGGGTCTGGAGGCCTGCTGGCACCACCTTGCCCACGATATAGTTGGTCCACTGCCAGAGGGCCCAGATGATGAAAGCCCCCAGGATGGCCCCTTTGTTGTTGCCCGTCCCCCCTGCGGTGAGCATGGCCCAGATGATGAAGGTGCCGTAGAAGGGGGTGAAGAGGCCCGGCTGGATGGCAGCCGAGTAATGGGCATACAGCGCACCCCCTATCCCGATGATCACCGCCCCCACGACGAAAGATTGAAGCTTGAAGAGGAAGACATCTTTACCATCGGCGTCGGCCATTATCTCGTCCTCCCTCACCGCCCGCAGAACCCTGCCCCAGGGGGAGCGAATCCCCTTCTCCAGAGCGAAGTAGATGAGCGCCAGGAAGACAAGGACAATGCCCAAATAGAGGTAGTGGTAATACGCCGGCGGGACCAGCCCTTGCAGAGGCCGGGGCAGGCCAACCAATCCCTCCGGCCCGTTGGCCAACCAGGGCTCGTTGTTGAAGAAGAGGCGGATGCTCTCGGCGATGCCTATGGTGCAGATGGAGAGATAGCCCCTTCTCAACCTGAGGGTAAGCAGCCCTATCAAAAGCCCCAAAAGGCCGGAAAAGATGGCCGCGCCCAAAACCCCCACCAGGAAGGGCTGGTTTAAGCCGATGGCCTGATCAACGTAATCGGCGAGGGGGCCGGTGGGCTTGGGAGTGGTGATCAGGGCGGAGGTGTAAGCACCGATGGCGAAGAAGGCCGCCACGCCGAAATTGCCCAGGCCGGTATAGCCCCACTGGACGTTCAACCCCAGGGAGAAGATGGCGTAGATGCAGGCCATGATGGCGAAGGACACCAGGAAACTGAGAATCCCCCCGATATCAACCATCGCTTACCTCCTTCCAAAAAGCCCTTCGGGCTTGAGCAGCAGGAGAAAGACCATGACCAGGAAGGCCACGGCCGGCTTATAGGTGGGCAGCAACCACCGAGTGGAAACCTGCTGGACCACGCCCAGAACTAGGCCCCCCACCAGGGCGCCGGTGACGCTTCCTATGCCTCCCAAAAGGATGGTGACGAAGAGGGGAAGCAGGAAGAGCCAACCCATCTCCGGACGGATCTGCGTCTCGATGCCGTAGAGGATGCCGGCGATGGCACACAGCGCCCCGCTGATCCCCCACATCCATGTGATCATCCCTTCGGTGCTGATGCCCGCCACGCGGGCCAGGTCGGGGTTGTCCGCCACGGCTCGCAGGGCTTTCCCCGTCTTCGTCCTGGTGAGGAAGAGATAAAACACGGCCACCAAGGCCCAGGCCACAGCCATGATGAACAGCTCGTCTGTCCTCAGCCTGATCCCAAGGGGGAGGTTGACCATGGCGCGGACACCTTTGAAGTAAAAATGGTAATCGGCTCCCCAAACCACGTATATAAGCCCGCGGAGGAGGAAGGCCAGCCCCATCGAGGCCATGTCGGAGTAGGAAGCCAACGCCTTCCGCTCCCTAAGGGGCCTGTACACCCACCGGTCGAACAGGATGGCCACGGCAGCCGTCACGAGTATGGCCGGGATGAAGGAGAGCAGCAACCCCCATCCGAAGGAGAAGGGGCCTATCCCCCTTTGCAAAGACTCCGCTCCTGCGAGCAACCCACTCACCAGGAAGGCAATGTAGGCCCCCAAAGTCATCAAGTCGCCATGGGCGAAATTGAAAAAGCGGGCGATCTGCACGCTCATGGTGAGCCCGATGGCCCCCAGGATCATAATGGAGCCCAGAACGAGCCCCCAGGCGATTAACTGGTTCATTTTATCTCCTCCCCAGATAGAGTCTTCCTATTTCCTCGTCCTCCAGCATCTCCCGGGCGTCACCCTCCGCCTTTATCTCCCCTCCCTCCAAGACGTAAGCTCTATCGGAGTTTTGCAGAGCCTTGTAGGCGTTCTGCTCCACCAGGAAGATGGTTACCCCCTGCTCATTGAGCAACTTGATGCGCTCGAAGAGGGCATCCACTAGGACGGGGGCCAAGCCCGTGGATGGCTCGTCCAGAAGAAGCACTTCCGGGTTCAACATCAGGGCCCGGCCGATGGCCAGCATCTGCCTCATCCCCCCGCTGAGGTCCCCAGCCCGGCTCTTTCTGCGGTTGCTTATATCGGGGAAGAGTTCGTATATCTCCTCCATCCGGGGGCGGAGGTCCTCCCCTCGGACGAACCCTCCCATTTCCAGGTTCTCCTCGACGGTCAGGGAAGGGAAGATGTTGTCCGGCTGCTGAGGAACGTAGGCTATCCCCGTCCTCACCAGTTTCTCGGGGGGGAGGCCGCTGATGTCCTCCCCTTTGAAATAGATCTTCCCCTTCCAGGGCTTCAGGACTCCAAAGATGGTGTTCAGCAGGGTGGTTTTACCGGCCCCGTTGGGCCCTATCACAGAGATGATCTGCCCCTCTTCCACCTCCAGGGAGACCCCGTGCAGGACCTCCATGGCCCCGTATCCTGAGACCACATTTTCTATCTTCAATATGGCCATTATCCACCTCCCAGGTAAACCTCCAACACCCGTGGATCTTTGCTGACCTCTTCGGGAGGCCCCTCGGTCAACTTCTTCCCTTTGTCCATCACGATAACCGGGTCGCAGAGGTCCATCACAAAGTCCATCTCGTGTCCGACGACGAAGGCCGTGATGCCCTTTTCCTCCACCAATCGACGGATGTGATCGGCCAGCATCACCCTCTCGGAGGGGCTCACCCCCGCCGCTATCTCATCCAGGAGGACCATCTCCGGCTCGGCCATCATCACGCGGCCCAGCTCCAGAAGCCTCTTCTGACCTCCAGAGAGGTTGCCTGCATACTCATCCTTCAGATGGAGGAGCCCAATGGCTTCCAAGACATCCATGGCTTTCTCCCTGAGCTCCCTCTCCTGCCTCCTCACCCTCGATGGCAGGAACCAGGTTTTTAACAGGTTCTCTCCCATCTGGTAAGGGGGAGGGAGCATCAGGTTCTCTAAAACCGTCATGAGCTTGAGCTCCCTGCTCAGCTGAAATGTACGGCAAAGCCCCTTCTTGAAGGTCTCATGGAGGGAAAGGCCGTCTATCCTCTCCCCTTTGAAGTAGACCTCCCCCGCATCGGGCTTGTAGTAGCCGGAGATGACGTTGAACAGGGTGGTCTTCCCCGCCCCGTTGGGCCCGATGAGGCCGGTGATGGTGTTGGGGGCTACATCTATGGATACCCCATCCACAGCCCTGATGCCCCCGAAGTACTTGCGGACATCACGTACAGAAAGAATGGGGGACTCGCCTTTGCTCTCCAAAGGTCCACCTCCTTCCTTAATAATTAAAAAATTAGGCTTAAGCCAAGTGAATTATTCCATGACTTTCACCTGTGGGAGGAATTATACAGGATTTCGAAACCTAAGTCAAATTACCCCGGGAGCGGTTAATACCAATAGAAGCTGCGAGACTCGCTGGTAGGGCTGATGGGTTCACCCTTATCCTTACCGTCTACACGATGCATCACCGTTACATCCCAAAGGAAGAGGTGTGACCTGGCCTCCAGAGGGGGGCATCTCTCGCTCGGCACTCGCCAACTGGTGTCCTTCCTCCACTCATGCCATTCAGCGACCACTTTATCATCCATCAGGTAGCGTAGGCGTACGAGGTAGTATTCATCGTCGCCGAGGATGCCCACCGAGGTCCAAGCTAGCATGATGGGCTCCTCAGTGCCGTGGAAAACCTGGCCATCGGCTGGGCGAAGGGGTACTGGGGCCTGGTAGGGAGGGCCAGGGGTGGGGGTGGAAGTAGGCCTGGGCGTAGGAGTTGGCGCCGGCATGGGTGTTTCCAGGGGTATGATCAATTCCTGGCCGATTCGCAACAGCTCAGGGTTGGAGATCTTGTTGGCTGTCATGATGGCCTCTGCTGACACGCCATATCGAACGCAGATAGCATACAAGCTGTCTCCGGGCTGCACCACATGGATGACCACCTCGGGGTTCGTTGCGGTAGGGCGCGCACCACCTATGGCCCCCACCGAAGGGATAATCAACCTCTGTCCCACTCGCAGAAGCTGCTCAGGAGCGATATCATTGGCTTCGGCGATGGCTTCCACTGTAGTGCCGTAGTGAGCGGCTATGGAGGTGAGGGTCTCACCACTGACCACGGTGTGGACGATAGGCGTTAATGTGGGGGTAACGGTAGGGGTAGGAGTGAACACGGGGGAGGGAACAGCTGGGGGGGTAAATCGGGCTTCTGCCGTCGAGGTGACGGTGGCAGGGAGGAGAAAGCTGAGCGCTTCCATCCTTACCTTCCGCCAGGGTTTAAGTGCCCATAGGGTCACTGATCCCACTATGGCTAAGAGGATCAACATCTCGAAGATGGGAACGGAGGACAGATGCCCTTTTCCCTCCAGTGAGGCCCCACACATGAGGCAGGTCTTAGCCTTCTTAGCCACCGGGGCCCCGCAGTGCGGGCATCGCCTCGTTTTCCCTTTCAACATTTCGCCTCCATCGTCAAAGTTTACTAGAAAAAACCATTTTGTGCAAGTTGGCTCAAACCCTGAGAAGGGCGAAATCCTCGACCAATCCCTCCGCCGAAGGCTTCTGATTTTCCTTTTTAAGATGTTTATGGTAAAATAAATCTAAAAAGTGGGGAGAGCGGGATGTCGGAGAAGATTTTGATTGCTGTTGCTTGGCCTTATGCCAACGGGCCGCTTCATCAGGGGCATATCGCGGGGGCTTACCTTCCGCCGGATATCTTCGCTCGCTACCAACGCCTGCGGGGCAACGACGTTCTTATGGTCTCCGGGAGCGATTCGCACGGGACCCCCATCACAGTCACCGCTGATCGAGAGGGCCTCTCTCCCAGGGAGGTCTTTGAACGCAATCATGCCGTCTTTTTGGAGAATTTCCGCGACCTGGGGTTAAGCTTCGACCTCTTCACCCATACCGATACGGAAAATCATCACCATGTGGCCCAGGACATCTTCAGGAGGCTTTTGGAGAAGGGGTATCTCTATCCTCAAACGATGCGGCAGCTTTACTGTGAATACGACCGGAAATTTCTGCCCGACCGCTATGTCCACGGGACCTGCCCTTACTGCGGCTACAAAGACGCCCGCGGCGATCAGTGCGAAGCCTGCGGCCGTCCCTTGGATGCAACTGAACTGATCGAGCCTCGCTGTAAGCTCTGCGGCCGTCGTCCTGTGATCCGTGAGACCAAGCATTTCTTCCTGGATCTGCCAGCCTTCGAGGATCGCCTCCTCACTTGGCTGAAAGACAAAACCTACTGGCGGCCTAACGTCTACAACTTTACCCTTAACTATCTGAGAGAAGGGCTGCAGGCCCGGCCTATAACCCGCGATATGGAATGGGGGATCCCTGTGCCTGTGGAGGGCTACGAGGGCAAATGCATCTACGTCTGGTTCGAGGCCGTCATCGGCTATCTATCGGCCTCCATCGAATGGGCGAAGAACAGAGGGGAACCTGAGAGGTGGAAGGAATGGTGGTATGAGCCAGCTCGCTCCTACTATTTCATCGGCAAAGACAACATCCCCTTCCACGCCATAATCTGGCCCGCTATCCTTATGGGTACGGAAAACCTGGATCACGATGGCAAAGAGAGGTTGAATCTGCCCTATGATATCCCCGCCAATGAGTTCATGACCCTGGAGGGGCAGAAGATGTCCACCAGCCGCAATTGGGCGGTCTGGCTGCCCGATTACTTGGCCCGCTATGACCCTGACCCCCTCCGCTATTATCTGACTGTGATCGCTCCCGAGACCCAAGACTCCGACTTCACTTGGAATGGCTTCCTGCACCGTAACAACGATGAGCTGGTGGCCATCTGGGGCAATCTGGTCCACCGTGTGCTCACCTTTGCCTGCAGGAACTTCGAGGGGCGGGTGCCCACCCCAGGCGAGCTCGACGAGGTGGATAGAGCTCTCTGGGGCAAGGTAGAAGCCGCGTTCGATTCTGTGGGGGAGCTCCTGGGGGGCTGCAGGTTCAAAGCAGCTTTGAACGAGGTCATGTCCTTGGCACGCGAGGCCAATCGCTACCTGGAGGAGAAGGGGCCCTGGTTCCAGATCAAAGAGGACCCCCAAGCGGCGGCCACCACCATTTATGTCGCTTTGCGGGTCATCGACTCCCTCAAGGTCCTCTTCTATCCCTTCCTCCCCTTCTCCAGCCAGAAGCTGCACCATCTGTTAGGCTACGGAGGGGACATTATGGGGAAACTGCACATCGAAACCTTCCAGGAGGAGGGGAAATCACACCAAGCACTCTGCTATGATGGAAGCGGAGCGGAAGGGAAATGGGCCCCAAGCATGCTGACCCCTGGGCAGCCTTTAAAGGAACCGACTCCTCTATTCAAGAAGCTCGATGAGAAGATCGTGGAGGAAGAGAGGGCGCGGCTGGGAAAGTAAGGCGGCCGCCAATCGTCGCAGGTGAGGTCAGGGACTTCATATCTAAATCGAAAGCGCCTCTACCCTTGGCCAAGGGCAGAGGCGCTTTTCCGATCCACTATCATTCTCCCAGAGCCTTAACTATCTCCTCGCCCCATTTAGCCGCTGCCTGAGGGCCGATGGCGGTGATGATCAGCCCATCGCGTTCGACATCGGCGCCGGTGTAGGTGGCCCCCCCAGCCCTAACCTCTCCGATGACCCCTTTAAATGCTGTGACCCGCTTGCCTTTCAACACTCCCGCCCTGGCTAGCGTCGCTGGGGCGATGCAGATAGCTGCCAACACCTTGCCTTGGCCCACCGCCTCGCGGGCGATGCGGTGGGCATTCGGGTCGTCCCAATACTCCTTAGCCCCTACCCCTCCGACGAAGACGATAGCGTCGTAGTTGCCCACCGCGATGTCGCTTACCAGGATATCCGGCTTCACCCGTGCGCCCAGCATCCCCGTAGCCATCTCCAAGGATGAGGAGGCAACGGTGATCTGGAATCCCTTAGCCTCGAACACGGCGCGTGGCCTGGCATATTCCTCATCCCTGAAGCCCTTATGGGCGATGATGAGCACCACCCGCTTAGCGGCAGGGGTCGGAGTGGCCGTAGGCGGCAGCGGGGTAGGAGTTAGGGCCTTAGGGATAGGTGTGGATGGGGCAGGCGTTGGCGTCGGAGGCAATGGGGTCGGTGTGGCCGGAGCCGGCGTGGGAATGGGCGGAGCAGGGGTAGGCGATGGCGTCGGCGCAGGAGCACAGGCGGCGAGCGTTATCACGATGAGGGATAGAAACGCGATCTTTCTCATCTTCATCCCCTTCACATTTCTACTGCCGGCTGATACGAGGCCACCAGCAGGACCTCCTCTCCCGCTGCTTCCGCCGCCGAGAGGTCAACGAAGTAGCCGAACATCAGCGGCACCACTTCTCCCTCCACCTGGGACCTCACCTCGCTCAGCCGGGCCAGGAATTGGCCCACTTCCCGGCCATAGATGCGCGACTTGACCTCGCCTAAGACCACAATCGGCTTCCCATCTCGGCTCCCTTCGCCGTAGAGGTCGAAGTCCACCACCTCGCCATCCACCCGGAAGAGCCTCCGTTCCAACCGGGCCACCTTGATCTTGTACCGCCGCTCTAAGTAGCCAGGCAGGACAACGCGGGCAATGTCTTCCAGCCCATAACCGATGTTCTGGCTGAGCGCACCCACCTCCTGGGCCAGAGAGCGAAGCGTTTTTTCAGTGCGTATCTGGGCTTGGGCTAGCTGCTCTATCGCCTGCTCAAGCCCGCCCACCCTCGCCTCCGTCCGAGCCTGGGCTTGGGCTAGCTGCTCCATCGCCTGCTCAAGCCCGCCCACCCTCGCCTCCGTCCGAGCCTGAGCTTGCGCCAACTCCCCCAGGCGAGTTTCCGTCCGAGCCTGAGCTTGCGCCAACTCCCCTAGGCGAGCTTCCGTCCGAGCCTGAGCTTGTGCCAACTCCTCTAAGCGAGCTTCCGTCCGAGCCTGAGCTTGCGCTAACTCCCCTAAGCGAGTTTCCGTCCGAGCCTGAGCTTGCGCCAACTCCTCTAAGCGAGCTTCCGTCCGAGCCTGAGCTTGCGCCAACTCCCCCAGGCGAGTTTCCGTCCGAGCCTGAGCTTGCGCCAACCCCGACACTGCGTCCCTCAGCGCGTCGAAGTCCTCACGGGTCACGCGGATTTCCCGCATTCGCTCGTCCACAACAGCCACCACGGCTTTGTATAACTCC
>Ga0190286_1000343_pt1 | contig 20196 bp, 25 predicted proteins | sample 48691834_MG_FD_183241 | JGI IMG/M metagenome (GOLD analysis project Ga0190286, IMG submission 183241) | Hydrothermal vent microbial mat bacterial communities from Southern Trench, Guaymas Basin, Mexico - 4869-18-3-4_MG | ecosystem: Environmental > Aquatic > Marine > Hydrothermal vents >... | reverse complement strand
AGGCCCTTAACTAGAAATACCTTCCAGCCCTTTGGTAAATTTAATTTTTCCCTTGCAAAACAGGCATCCTTTTTTGTCAAAAACACCCCAAATACTGCCCCTCCACTGCCTGTCATAATAGCTTTTTTAGCTCCTACTTCCTTAAGCATCTGTTTTGCCAGGGCAATGTCTGGAAAAGAGCGAATTGCAAAATCCTCTAAGTCATTTTCTAAGGATCTCAAAATTTCCCTTGCTTTTGGTATTTCAGTTTTACCCCGTAAGTTCCTTAGTCTTCTACCTATAAGCTCTTTAGAAGCATAGAACTTACGGGGTTTACTTCCTACTTTTGTCAATTTCCAAGAATTATAAACCTCTGATGTGGAAACCCTTATAGGGGGGGATAAAATAAGGTACCAAAAAGCTAGGTTTATATCTACTGGCCTTACTTTTTCTCCTTTCCCGGTGACTATAGCTGTGGATTTTAAGATAAAAAAGGGCACATCGCTTCCCAGAGATATTGCCATTTCTGATAATCTTTTCTTAGAAAATGGACGCCCAAAAAGTTTATTCAGGCTTAACAAAGTAGTAGCTGCGTCACTACTGCCTCCTCCCAGGCCAGAAGCCACAGGTATGCGTTTTATTAGAGATATATTTACCCCGTTAGAAAAATGCCCCGTGGTGGATATACCTCTTTTGCGAGGGCGGGGTTTAATGCCCCGTCCGAGCTTTCTAACGGGGTTTACCCCAAAGCTGTTATGAAATTGCTCAAAAAATAATTCAGATGCTTGATAGATTAGATTTGATTTATCAGTAGGTAAATATGGGAAGTTTGTTTTAATCTCAATCTTTGGTATTGAAATAGTTTTAAAATAGAGGGTGTCAAAAAGGCTTACTCTCTGGATTAAACTAAAGATCTCATGGTATCCATTCTCCCTTTTCCCTAATACCCTTAAAATTAAATTTATCTTGGCAGGGGCATATGCACGATACATGATACAAATCCCAAATGGCAAAATCCCAACTCTTCATTTGTCATTTATTTTTGTATCAGTCTTTAGGGACTTTGAGTGCTACAAACAGCGTACCTTTCCTTCTTTCAATGAGGAGAAGTAATGTATCTCCGGGTTTAATACCACTAATTACTTCTTGATAATCGTCTAAATCTCTTATAGAATGGTTATTAATCTTTAAAATTACATCACCTCTTTTAAGTCCTGCTTCATAGGCAGGGCTTCCTGTCACTACACCCGTGATGATTACCCCTTGAAGCCTCCCGGTGCCCAATCTCTGTGCTAGATATGGAGTCAATGTCTCCACTTGAAGACCTAGATCTTTTGGGGTGTATACCTTTTCTTTTCTTACCAGCTCTTCTTCAAGCTCACCCACCTTTACCTTTAACTCTCTTGTTTTTCCATCTCTCCATACTTTAATAGACACCTTCTTACCTACTGGTGTATTGGCTACTAGGCGTGGTAATTCATTCATTTCTTCTATTTTATGTCCATTATACTCAACAATAACATCCCTACGCTTTATATTTGCTTTATCAGCAGGACTGCCTGGTGTAACATCTGCTACCAACGCACCTTCGGCTTCCTTAAGTCCTAAGGCATGAGCAATTTCCGGAGTTACCTCTTGAACCATCACCCCTAACCACCCACGCATCACCCTTCCCTTCTCCTTGAGTTGAGAGATAACATAGTTTGCCATATTAATAGGAATAGCAAAACCAATGCCCTGTGCTTGAGCAACTATAGCGGTGTTTACACCGATTACCTCGCCTTTAAAATTTACTAAAGGACCACCAGAATTTCCTGGATTTATGGCTGCGTCTGTCTGTAAAAAATTGTCATAAGGGCCAGCCCCAATAATCCTTTCCTTGGCGCTGATAATCCCTACTGTAACTGTATGGCCCAAGCCAAAGGGATTGCCTATAGCAATTACCCAATCCCCTACCTTGAGTGTATCAGAATTACCTAGAGTAAGAGTAGATAAATTATGATCGGCCTTAATCTTTATCAGGGCTATATCTGTTTTGGAGTCTCTTCCTATTACCTTGGCAGAAAACTCCTCTTTATCTAAAAGACGCACCTTAATCTCGGTAGCCTTTTCTACCACATGATTATTTGTCAAAATGTACCCATCTTTGCTAATAATAAAACCTGAACCTAAACTCTTTTGTCTAAACTCCCGTCCGGGTATATCTCCAAAAAATCTTTCAAAAAACTCCTTAAATGGGTCACCTTCTTCAAAGGGACCAAAAAAATGTCTAAAGACAGGACCTGACCCCTTTACCACCCTTACTGTACTTATGTTGACTACTGCAGGGGCAACCTTGTTAACAATGGATGCCAAAGAGGGAAATTCTGGTTTAGAATGGATTGGGTTAGAGAGAACAGCCGGTGGGTCATGTGTAGATTTCATACCTGCCCGCTCGTGCCTCGCAGTGGCAGGCGGGCCTGTTAGCCAAACTACACCAACACCTAAGAAAAAAATGGCCAATAAAATTGCTAACCATAAAGGGATCTTTTTAGACATATTTCCTCCTTAAGACTTGTGTTTGACATACCTAACCCTTAGGTCAAAAAGGATATTATTTAAGAGCCCTTCCTCGTTGGCATCAAGATTCCCCTTTGTCTTTTCTTTTATCATTTCTAAAACATCAATGGTCTGCTTTGCTAAGGTTAAATTCTTCTTGATATCTCCACCAGTAGGATCAGGGATTTCACCAAGGTGTACTAAGACAGAAGAGCTTAAAGAGGCTATGAAGCTAGAAAAGGTAACAGGAGGCAGTGGTTGTTCTTTAACCTCTTTAGACTCCTCTATTTTAGGCTCTTTTACCTCTTCTTCCTTAAAAATACGGCGTTTGTCCTTTACTGTAAAACCCTTGTCTTTTTCTTCCATATCAGAACTCCTGCAATCTTTTCCAAAGGGCCAAAACTTATTTTTCCAGATGGATTTTTTTTAACCAATAATTCTCCTTTGGCATAGGTTTCTGCAATTACTGTCTTTTGTGAATCAATACGTTTTTTACCTTTTCTATTAAGGGAGCAGCCATAACTTCTCCAATTTTTAATCGACCATGGACAAATTCTATGGCTTTTGAAAAGCCATGCTCTAATAGACCTACTTCACGTGGCCTTTCAGAAATGGCCTTTTCTGGGCATATTAAAATACAGCCCCCACAGCCATGACAGAGTTCAGGAAAGGTGAGTATATTTTTCCCCATTACTGAACTGGCATTAAATTGACAAAAATCAGCACATTTACCACAAAAATTGCATTTTCCTAAATCTATGTCAGGTACAGGGAACAGTGACTGTTTCAGAATAATCTATGTTTGGCCTTAAAAATAAATGAGCATTGGGTTCTTCCACATCCCAATCCAGAAATACAATGTCCTTTTCTAAAGCTGCTGCCAAGTTGGCAGCTACTGTGGTCTTTCCTGTACCACCTTTACCACTGGCTATACTAACTACCATATTTATTCTCTTACCATTGGAGTACCGCAGTTAGGGCATTTCATCTGCATACATGACACACCAACCTGATGTGGCACCTTTGTCCCACAATTTGGGCAAACACAATTGCCACCAGGGCCTAAACCACGGCCTCCAGGTCCCATGCCACGGCCACCTCCACCTCGGCCCATGCCACGGCTACCTCCTCTGCCTTGACCTCTACCTCTTCCATTTGGCATTTTATCCTCCTTTTTTTGCAGCAAAGCTGCAAAATTCGTCAAATAGTTAAACCATCCATCATTGAGCGGATCCTGCATCGTGCACTTAGTGATGTTCACAAATATTTTCCCCTGTGCTTAATGCACCTGTCAAATATTGGCTTACTGCCTCTTCCACTGGTAAGGCAAATGCGCCAATAATTACCTTGATCCCGTACTGACTAAAGAATGCCTGTGCCCTTGGTCCCATGCCACTGCAAATGATGACGTCTACACCCAACTCATGCATCCAGGCAGGAAGTACTCCTGGCTCATGAGGTGGGGGTGTAAGATAATCAACACTAGTTACCTCATCATTAATTACATCTATAATGGCAAATTTCTCTGCACGCCCAAAATGGGGGCAGAGCATACCTCCACAGACAGGGATAGTTATTCTCATCAGTCACCTCCTAAATGACCTGCTAAAAATTCTTCAACCAATTTTTCTGGTGCAAGTTCAGGGGCATTTGAAACTACACCAATTTTGTATTTGTTAAAGACATATTTTGTCTTTTCTTTTATATCCTTAGCAATGACTAAATTTACCTTTAATACTTTAATGTCTGCAGGTGATATGGTATGCTTTCCTTCAGGTTTTATCCTGGCTGATTCTTCAATCTTCCCTTCTACTACATTAAAGACTGCTATTTCATCTGCCTGGGGTAAGATTGGGGCAATTTTATCCTTAAATAGGGGGATGGCTATCCTTGTCCATCGTCTTTTTCTCATCTCCTCTATAGAAATGGGCTCAACCATTGTTTCTTCTATCCTTTTAATCACATTATCTGTAATTTTCTTAAAATTCTGATTATAAGGACTTTTTTCATCAGACATATATGTAACCACTTTACCTTCATCTGCAACATTTACTAGATCGAGGTCAAAACCCAATGTCCCTAAGAATGGGATACCTGTAATCAATGCCGTTTTTTCACCTCCACCAGACTTAAAGATATAGATTTTCTTTCCACAATATGGGCAGATAAGGCCACTCATGTTTTCTATAATCCCTATAGCCTCCATCTCTACCTGCTTACAAAATGTAATGGCCTTTCTTATATCGGCTAGTGAAATATCCTGAGGTTGAGTCACTATCACTGCCTTGGCATCAGGGATAAGCTGAGCCACAGATATTGGCTCATCCCCTGTGCCGGGTGGGGAATCAATTACCAGATAATCTAAATTCCCCCATGCCACCTGTCCAATGAATTGGGCAATGGCCGAGTGTTTTAATGGACCCCTCCATATGACTGCTTGATTCTTATCTTTTAATAGATATTCAATGGAGACAGCAGACAAATTCTCAGTTATGGCCTTTGGAATAATAAACTGGGCAGGATTTATATCAAAAACACCACTAATACCCAACATTCTAGGTACACTTGGCCCATGCAAATCCACATCTAATATACCTGTTTTATAACCACGCCTTGATAAATTAATAGCCAGACAAATAGCTACTGTACTCTTTCCCACACCACCTTTACCACTTAATATCATAATCTTGTTTTTTATCTTGGATAATGATTGCCTTACCATTATCTCTTGCTCTTTCATTTGGTCTTTTTCCGATTGTTTCTTTTCCATTTTTCCTCCATAATAATTTTATAAACTAGTATGCACTATGGAGTGAGGAGTAAGCAGAAAAAACATTTTTTCGTATTTTCTTTTTTTTGCCAAATTGCAGGGATACTCTATACTCCTTGCTGCCTACTCATTGCATCTCCTCTTTTATAATTCCAATTCCATGACCAAGGCGTCTTCCCCAGTGTCAAAGTAATAACAAGGACTCACCCTTATACCTTTAAAACCTAGTTTTTTATAAAATAAAATTACCCTTTTATTAGTAATACGAACCTCTAAGCGAACCCACTTTGCCCCCCTTTTTTTAACAAAGGCAGTGGCCTTTTTTACTAAAAGGCTGCCAATCCCCTTGCCCTGAAAGGCCTTTTTAACAGCGATATTTAAAATATGTGCTTTATTAAAAATAAGCCAAAAACAAATAAAACCTACTATTTCGGATTTAACATCTTTGGCCACCCACAGATAACTATAATAGTGTTTTAATTCTTGTAAAAATGCCTGATAACTCCAGGGAGAAGAAAAACACTCTCTTTCTATTTTTATTATCTCATCCAAATCTGCCTTTATGGCTGGGATTACCAGCCACATTATTCCTTTAAAACCTCACTGGCTCGAATGATAGAACTTAGTCCTTTTTCCTTGGCATAACAGGCTAAAGTTTCCAAATCGCTCTCATTGCGTTTATCAATTACACCAAGCACTATAGGAAGATTAACCCCTGTAACCACCTCTACTTTTCCATCTTGTAAAAAGGAAAAACTTAAATTTGAGGGCGTACCGCCAAACATATCTGTCAAAATTAATACCCCTTCTCCTTGATCAACTTCCCTTACTGCCTGAGCAATCTCTTCCCTCAAATCAGAAATTTCTGCATCCCCCACACTAACCCCTTTTATACCTCGAACTTGTCCATTAATAAAAGTAACCGCCTCTAACAATGCATCGGCTAAACTATAGTGAGCTACTATGACAATGCCTATCATTTATCCGGCCTCAATATCTCGATAATCAATAGAAATCTTATAATTCTCTTCTTTACTCAAATATTCTTTTAACATACCGGCAATCACTACTGAACGATGTCTACCCCCAGTACACCCTATACCTATATTTAAATAACTCTTACCTTCACGGCAATAAAGGGGCAAAAGGTATTGGATTAAATCAAAAAATTTCTTTAAAAAGAGCTCTGTCTCTTCCCATTTCTTTACATAGTTAACCACACGTTCATCCCTTCCATCCAGTTCTTTAAGTTCCGCTACAAAATATGGATTTGGCAAAAACCTCAAATCCATAACAATATCTGCCTCATAAGGCAAACCATATTTAAAACCAAAGGCAATTAGATTAATGCTTAGTTGTTTAGATGTCAAGATAGAGGAATAATGGCTTTCCACCCAATGTCTTAAATCATGGATGCTGAAAAAGCTAGTGTCTACCAGCTTTGTAGCCATCTTTTTTACATCAGAAAGATATAACCTTTCTTTAGCAATGCCCTCCAAAATGGTATCCTCGCCTTCAGCCAATGGATGCTTACGCCGGGTTTCTTTAAACCTCCTTACTAAAACCTCATCAGAAGCCTCTAAAAACAACATCTCTATTTTGTATCCCTGTTTATGGATTTGTTCAAATACCTTTTTATAAGAGGTAAGAAACTCCTTTTCTCTTACATCCATTACCACTGCTATTTTGTTTATCTCAGAATTTTTATCACTTAATTCAAGAAATTTAGGAAATAGGACAATAGGTAGATTATCCACACAAAAAAAGCCCATATCTTCAAAGGCCCTAAGGGCAGTACTCTTACCAGAGCCTGAAAGCCCAGTGATTACTACTAATTTCATCTGTTCTTATATTTCTCAATCTGGCGTTTTATCTTATCTACTATCATATCTATAGCCATATACATATCGTCTGATTCCTCCCTCCCATAAATCCTATGCCCATCAATTATTAGGCTTAATTCTACAATGCGTCTGAACTTATTTACAGAAAATACTACCTTAACATCTATATTGTCGCCTATGTATCGTGATAGTCGGCTTATTTTCTTTTCTGCATAATTCTTTATATTTTTTGAGGATTTAATATTACGAAAAGTTACAGATATATTCATAACCCCTCCATTAAACCAATCTTTTTCTTTGGCTTGATGGTAAAATACCCATGTTCTCTCTATATTTGCTTACTGTTCTTCTAGCAATCTTTATCCCCCTTTTGCAAAGGAGGTCAGCTATTTCTTTATCACTATAAGGCACCGTTGGGTCTTCTCCTTCTAAGATCTCCCTAATGTCCCCCTTCACACTAGCAGAGGCAATCGAGCTATTATGAACTGTGTTTATTCCTGGATTAAAAAAGAATTTCAATTCAAACAAACCATAAGGTGTTTGGGCATACTTATTGGTAGTTATGCGGCTAATTGTGGACTCATGTAACCCTACATCTTCAGCCACCTCTTTAAGGGTCAATGGCCTTAGGTGTCTAATACCCTTTTCCAAGAATCCTTTTTGAAATTTGAATATACTGCAAGCTGCCTGGTAGAGAGTACGCTGGCGTTGTTTAATGCTCTTGATAAACCAAACAGCAGCCTTGAATTTATTTTGAATGAATTCCTGAGCATTGCTTGGTAAATTATGGTCATTGGCCAAGACCCTATAATAATTATTAATCTGCAATTTGGGCAATCTATCTTCATTAAGCACTACAACAAATTCATCGCCTATTTTATGAACATATAGATCAGGCACAATGTAGATAGGGGCTTCATCACTGTAAAGGCGTCCTGGCTTAGGCTCCAAACTCAAAATTACCCTTACTGCTGCCTTTATCTCATCTAATGGTACTTTTAATATTCTAGCAATCCCTTTTAGGTCCCTTCTTGCCAGTCTTTGTAAATGGTGGTCAATAAGCTCTTTTACTAAAGAATTTTCAATTCCCAAATTCCTTATTTGTAGTAGAAGACACTCCTTTAAATCTCGTGCCGCTATGCCTACAGGTTCCAATTCTTGAATCTTATGCAATATATGTCTTACTTCCTCTATAGGAGCACCTCCTTGTTTGGCCAAATCCTCTATAGAGGTCTTTAGATACCCATCTCTGTCTAAATTTCCAATAATAAGCTGGCCTAGCCTATTTTCTATTTTGTTTAGGTCTAAAAGATATAATTGCTGTAAGAGACGGTCTGACAAAGAGGGGAGTTTACTGACAAAATTCTCCCAAGAGATTGCTTCCTCCTTCCTTTCCCTTTCTAAGCCCCCTTCTTTTAGGCTAAATTCATTTAAATAATTCTCCCAATCAACTTCCAAGAGGCGTTTTTTTTCTATAGGTTTTTCAGATGGTTGAGGGGTTTCATCTTCTTTAATCTCTTCCAAAAGGGGGTTGGCTTCTAATTCCTGTTCTATGGTATTTACTAATTCTAACTGAGAGAGTTGAAGAAGCTTTATTGCTTGTTGTAACTGAGGGGTCATAATCAGTTGCTGGCTGAGACGTAATTGTTGTTTTAGTTCCATCCTAAAGCCTAAAATCTTTACCTAAGTAAAATTGTCTTGCCAAATGACTATTGACAATATCTTCTGGATTTCCAGCCTCAAGCATCTTGCCTTCATTTAAAATATATGCCCTATCACATACTTTTAAGGTTTCTCTCACATTATGGTCTGAAATTAAAACACCTATCCCTTTTGATTTAAGCCCCAATATTATTTGTTTTATCTCTCCTATAGCAATAGGATCAATTCCTGCGAATGGTTCATCTAAAATCATAAACATAGGGGAGGTGGCCAGTGCTCTCGTAATTTCAACTTTCCTTCTCTCACCACCAGAAAGGGTAGTGGCCCTGTTTTTTGCCAGATGGGATAGCTTTAGTTCCTGAAGTAGTTCAAGTAAGAGACTATGCTGGGCACTGGAAGAGAGATTGAGAGTTTGTAAAATAGATAAAATATTCTCTTCTACTGTCATCTTTCTAAATATAGAGGCCTCCTGAGGTAGATAGTTTAGACCAAACCTAGCACGCAAATACATAGGGTAAGGGGTAATATCTTTATGGTCTAAATACACATGCCCTGTTTCTGGTTTAATAATGCCCATAATTATATAAAAAGTGGTAGTTTTACCAGCTCCATTTGGGCCTAACAACCCTACTATTTCTCCAGTGTGAACTTGTAGGTTAAGCCTATCCACCACTTTACGCCCCTTATATACCTTTGTTATGTCCTTTACAGCTAAAAAATCACTCATCTTCTTCAGTCTTGGGGTTTACCCCGTTAAGTATGTGCTATCAAGCAATTTAGTTGTTTCTTCATTACAAGTTCCTTTTAACAACAGCATTGCTAATTTGCAATTACTTAACGGGGTAGATTACTGCCTCTATTTGCTCTTTTTCATCACTTTCAATAATAGTCTTATCCTGCTTCAAATCTGCCGTGATTTTCCCCCCTTTTATAATTGTTTTCCCATCCTTTACTTGAGGATTTCCCAAAAGGACAATGCTTTCAGTGTCTTTATAAAAGATGGCCTTCTCTCCTATAGCTTCTCTTTCACCTTGCATTACCCTTACATTGCCCTCTGCTTCAATACGTTCAATGTCTCTTCCTATCTGTCCTTGCTTATAATTTATCCTCATTAAGTCAGCATAAATCACCATTTCCCCTCGTTTAACTGTTACATTTCCCTTAAAGATAATTAAATTCTCTTTCTGATAGGCCTCCATGGCATCAGATTGAATATAAATGGGTAAATCTGTCTGACTTTTGGCCTCAGAGACGATAAGAAATATCAATAAAAATAAGAAAAATCTTTTCATATAATCTCCTCAGGTTGGTAAATATATGTTTTTACTTTAGATAAAGTTAATTTCCCTTGTTTTAGAAAATAGCGCATCCCAGAACCTGAAAGTTTAATGTCTTTTCCTTTTATAACCACAGGTGCATCTGTGAAAATAAGTCCTGAATGGTGGGAATATTCAAGGTAGTCTGTACATAGAGAATATCCCTTTGCTTGCAATAGGTTTACATGACCCTCAATCTTTATATCCTTTGTATTTGGATTAAAGACCCCAGTATCGCCTTTTAAGCTAAATTTCTTAAAAAAATTTACATTTACCTTTTCTAAAAGGATTTCATCCTTATGGGAAATGGCCTTTTTTGCTATCAATTGCCAATATTTCACACCGTTTTTAACTTCTATATATGATAATTTCTCTAAATATGGCCTAACTACTAATAAGGAATTAAGGGAGTGTTTACCTTGATTCCATAAATAAATCCCTATAAATATTATCAAGTTAATAAATGCCCCTATAATTAAAAGTTTATAGAATTTATTATTTAAAATAGTCCATCTATAAGGCATTTTCAAAATATCAATCCTTTAAATAATATAACACCAATAATAAAAACTGTAAAGCTAGGATTTTCTTGTTGCAAAAAGATTTTTTTTATGGTAAAGGATTGTCAAGTGATTAATAAGGTCTTTTGCTAAGTATTAATTTTAATTATAAAAGGAGGTAATTATGACAAAAGCAGAATTAATTTCCAGAATGGCAAACGAAACAAATATGAAAAAGATAGAAGTAGAAAAGGTTTTGACAGCCTTCCTGAAGGAGATAAAAGATACCTTACAGGGTGAGGGTAAACTCACCCTCACAGGCTTTGGCACTTTTAGAGTAATAGAAAGGGCGGCCAGGGAAGGGCGTAATCCTCAAACAGGAGCACCTATTAGAATCCCTGCTACAAGAGTGGTGCGTTTCAAACCGGGTAAAGAATTAAAAGAAATGTTTGGGTAAGAAATTGCTGCAGACCAGTTTATTTAGGCTGGTTTGCAGCAGATTTTAAATATTCTTTTACCAGTTTTATAGCACAATATTTGCCACACATAGTGCATACATCAGAAGGCTTTGGTTTGCTACTTTCTCGAGAGGCTCTAGCCTTTTCAGGATTGATGGATAGCTCTATTTGGGCCTCCCAATCTAACTCTCCTCTAGCCTTTGACATTTTATAATCTCTTTCCCAGGCCTTAGTATTCCCTTTGGCCAAATCTGCTGCATGAGCAGCGATTTTTGTAGCAATTACCCCTTCCCTTACATCTTCTATACTAGGCAAACGCAAATGCTCTGAAGGTGTGACATAACACAAAAAATCTGCACCAGCCAACGCGGCCACTGCACCACCAATGGCTGCTGCAATGTGATCATACCCTGAGGCAATATCTGTTACCAATGGCCCCAGTACATAAAATGGTGCCCCTTTACAAAGTTTCTTTTCTAATACTACATTGGTCTCTATCTGGTCTAATGGTACATGACCTGGCCCCTCAATCATTACTTGAACATCTGCCTCCATTGCCATTTTTGTCAGTTCCCCTAATAAGATTAATTCCTCAATCTGGGCACGGTCTGTAGCATCTGGTAAAGAGCCTGGCCTTAGTCCATCCCCCAGGCTTAAGGTTATATCATGCCTTTGAGCTATTTCTAAAAGGCGGTCATAATATTGATAAAGGGGATTTTCCTTCTGATGATATATCATCCAGGTAGTTAGAAAGGCGCCTCCACGGCTGACAATATGGGTCAATCGCCCTTGTTTTCTTAAGCGTTCTAATGAATGTAAGGTGACGCCACAATGGACAGTCATAAAATCCACCCCATCTTTTGCTTGCCTTTCAATAACATTAAAGATGTCCTCCACTGTCATTTTGACAATTCCACCCTTTATTTGGGCAGTCTCTATAGCTGCTTGATAAATGGGCACTGTCCCAAAGGGTATAGGCGTGTTTTTTATTAAAGCCCTGCGGATGTTATCTAAGTCACCTCCTGTGCTTAAATCCATAACAGTGTCTGTTCCTGCTGCTAAGGCTACATCCAATTTGGCAATCTCCTCATTAAGGTCTATAAGGTCTGAAGATGTTCCAATATTTGTATTTACCTTTACAAAAAGCCCTTTACCAATAGCCCTGGGACTTTTAAGATTGCGGTTTTTGTTGCAAGGGATAACTATTTCCCCTACAGAGACACCTTCCATAATTTTCTCAACAGAAACACCCTCTTGTTTTGCCACTGTCTGCATTTGCGCTGACACTATGCCCCTTTTTGCCAATGAAACTTGAGTATCGGCCACTTATTCCTCCTTTGATAAATTAATAAGCTTTCTCACTACCTCTTTTGGTGTTTTCCCCAATATCCTAATCATGGGTTCCTTCCCTATATCTCCAAGGTCATAAACCATATCTGGCACAAGATGGGCCCTGGATACGGCCTTTTCTATAAGAAAGGGTAAAGAGTGTCCTTCTATCTTTTTAAGCTCAGGCAATTCCTCTTCCCTCTCAACCTCTATTACATAATACCCCAATTTTTTTGCCTTTTGAACAGTATCTTTTTTATATTTTATATTTATAACAGAACGATAACTAGGGTCAAATTCCATGGCCTTTAGCACTACATTAGCCATATGCCTAGAGGCCCCAAAATCAGGCGGAGAAAATGCCACTATTCCCCCATCTATCACTGTCAATCTCCCTGGAAAACCCGCTACTTCTTGGTAATTAGATGCACAAGGTAGGGCATAGACCAATTGAGTGCTCACTTCAGGTATGAATTTCTCTATCCTTTCTGACTTAAGAAGGGAAAGGGCCTCCTTTAACTCATTAATTACTAAATAGCGCTCTATTTCATTAGCTATATAGGCATAAGGGTTGCTGATCAAATTTCCTTTGCCACACCTTAATGAGAAATCTATAGCCATTTTTATAAATTTCTTTGCCTTTTCTATTGATTCTACTAACCCATTTCCTTTGGCTAAAAAAGTAGCTATTGCTGCACTAAATACACATCCTGTGCCATGCACAGGTCTTTTTTCCTTTTTTATGGCCTCAAATGTATAAAATTTATGACCATCATAAAAAACATCTATGGCCTTATCAGGCAGGTTCCCACCAGTAATCAAAATTGCATCTGGCCCTGACTTGTAAAGTTTTTGAGCTGCCTTCTTCATACCATCTATATTTTTTATTTCCTCCCCTGTAAAGACCATAGCTTCATCTATATTTGGGGTAATGAGTGTAGATAAAGGAAAAAGCCCTTTTTTTAAAAGCTCTATATCTTTTGTAAGTAAAGAGCCATCTTTTGCCCTGATTATTGGGTCACATATCAAAGTATTAGGACGATATTGCTTCATCTTTTGAGATATTAAAGAGATTGCCTCAGATGAATATACCATACCTATCTTTACTGCATCTATTTGAAAATCACTCCACAGGGCATCCAACTCTTTACTGATAATCTCAGATGAGACAGGAGATACATTATATACCCTTTGGGTGTCCTGGACAGTCAATGCTGTAGGCACTGCAAGGCCCACTTCCCCTAGTAGGGTAATGACCTTTAAATCTGCAACAACCCCTGCTCCACCACTTGGGTCAAACCCTGCAATAGTAAGGATATTAGCCATATTTAATAAAGCTTTCAGTTATCAGCGGCCAGCTTTCAGCTATTGGATGAATGATGCTGTTAGCTCATAGTAAGAAAATTTACTATGAACCATGAACTGTCTTAAGTCCTTCAAATTATATCTCCGGTCAGGTTCACCCTGATGGCTGATTGCTGACTGCTTACTATTACCTAAAGTGATCGGTTCCAAGTTCAGGGTTCAAGGTTCAAAGGTTATAGTCCACTGATATCCTTAACTTTATAACACAATACTTAGATTAACCTCTTTCACCCATTGGGTGAAACATAACATTCTTGCCAACAGCCAGTTAGGGCTCTTCAACCGGGAACCGTGAACGCTGAACCACTTAACTCAGGTATTAAAAACTTACCTTGCTTGCCTATGGTTGTCAATTATTAAAAAATGCTATAATTAGGGATGTTCTTTCGTCATTCACTTATCTCATATTATTTAATCAAAGAGATTTTCTCTATCTTTTTTATTGGCCTTCTGGCATTTACCTCCCTTTTTCTTATAGGAAAGATGTTTGAAATAGCAAGGCTGATAGTGGCACATCATGTAAGCATCATAATAATTTTAAAACTGCTTTTTTATACTATCCCTTATTTCCTCTCCATAATCATCCCTACAGTGGCTTTAATGTCTCCACTCATTACCACCTTACGCCTATCCCATGACAAAGAATACATTGCCCTTAAGTCTGCTGGCATAGGCCCCTTTAAAGTCTTTCCCCCTGTTATTTTTTTTGGTTTTATATGCATGATTTTTACCCTATTTATTACCTCACTGGCCATCCCTTTGGGCAGGGGGGCGGCCAAGGATTTAATCTTTCATCTGGCACAGCAAAATGCAGAATCGATTATAAGACCTGGCGTATTCTATGACCGTTTTCCAAAGCTTGTAATTTATGTGGACAACATAAAAAGGGATGGTATGCTTAAAGGGATTTTTTTATATGACAATCAGAATAAAAAGACCATTATAGCGCAATCAGGTTATATTTCTAAAGATAAAGAAAGGTTTATTTTCAATTTAAAAATGGGTTATATCTGGCAGAATAAGACAGATAAACAATTTGGCATCTTTAGCTTTGAAACCTATAATTTTTCCTTTAATTTTCCCCAAGAAATGGGAAGAAGGAGAAAAAATCCAAAAGAATATACCCCATGGCAATTGTGGAATAAAATAAAGAAAAATGAAGAAGATAGAACAGTATTGATATTGGCCCTGAATCGAAAACTTGCTTTGCCCATAGGGGCCTTTATCTTTCCCATATTGGGGGCATGTTTAGGTCTAATGCAATTTAGAAAAATCCCATTAGGGGGAATTACATTGGGGATTGCCTTTTTTATCCTTTATCAAGTCTCTTTTTCTGCTGGTCTTTCTTTAGGAGAGGTCCATATCCTTCCACCTCAAATAAGCCTTTGGCTACCAGATATAGGACTTTCCATAATTACTGCTTATTTACTTTGGCGACTGGCGCATGAATAGATGGATAAACATTAAACTTATAGACAGGTATATCTTGTCCCAGGTTTTATTTATTTTGACATTGATATTGATCATATTTTTATCTATTTATTTAATCTTTGATTTTTTTGAGAAAATAGACAATTTTTGGGAGGCAAAGGTACCATTTAGTACTATTATTTCTTATTTTTTATTCAACCTGCCCTCTATAATTATACAGATATTGCCAGCGACCTGCCTTTTAGGCACCCTCATTGCCTTAGGATTATTGAAAAAAAACAATGAGTTCATTGTCCTTAAAGCCTGCGGTTTCAGCCCCTATCGCATTACTATCCCTATAATTATTCTTGGCATCATTATATCTGTTTCCTTATTCTTTTTTAATGAGACTGTTTTGCCAAAGACCATAAGTAAGGCCCAGAGCATCTGGCGATATAAAGTAGAAAAGAAAAGGCCACGTGGTGGTTATATCCAGGAAAAGATATGGCTAAAGGGTAAGAATATGATTTATCAAATTGAGGGAATAGATTTTAAGAGAAATACTATGTGGGGCCTTAATATCTATTATTTTGATAAAGATTTTAAGATAAAAAAGAGGCTTAATGTCCATAAGGCATGTTGGGATAAAGGGAAATGGGTTTTTTATCAGGGAATAGAACAAATACCTGAAAAAGATGGAACTTTGAAAATAAAGCAGTTTACTTCTAAAACTGTTCACTTACCCGAAACACCAAATGATTTCCAATTTATAAAACAAGATTATGAACGGCTAAACTACTTTGAGCTCAGGCATTATGTAAAGAAGCTAAAGTCTAAGGGATATAATGCCACAGCTTTTGAAACGGAAATGTGGCAAAAGACAGCCATCCCTTGGGCACCACTTTTAATGATTATTCTGGCCATTCCATTTGGTCTAAAAATAGGAAAAATCACGGGAACAATCGGTTTGGGTTTATTGATTGCCCTTGTTTTTTGGGTAATACAGGCCTTAACCCTGGCTTTAGGAAAAGGCGGGTCTCTACATCCCTTTTTGGCTGCCTGGTTGCCAAATCTGTTATTTGGTGCCTGGGGTATAATAATGTTAAGGTATGTGGAGGATTAAGTGCCAAATGCCTATTAGTTAATTCGTTGATTGGTCAATTAGTTAATTCGTTATGATTCGTTAAATAGTAAAACCATTCATCATCTGGGGTTTGACCATTCAATGATTTGACGACTCGACTATTTGACTATTCTACGAGTAAATGATTTACAGCATGAAGCCATATACAATATTTTCTAACTTACTATAATTTTTTGAGACCATTTTAAATTCTTCTAAATTTAATTCCACAACCATCTCTTTTAGTTTTTTTAGATCAGCTTCTTGAGGATTTAGCTTTACCTCATATGCCTCTTTTTTATCCATAATGAAGTCAATCTCAGTTCCGCTTTTTCTCTGGTAGTAGTTAAGTTCGCCCTTAAGCCTGAGATTTTGAAAAATACTATTCTCAAAAAGCTTCCCCATATCCAATTTAGCAAGATGATTGGCAAGACCAGTATCACAGAGGTAAACCTTAGGCATCTTCCTAATCTCAGAGTTTCTTCCTTTACTGAATGGTCTTATGGTTTTTATAAAGTAGGTACCTTCCAGGAAAGAGATATATTCACTCAATGTGGGACGAGAAATACCCAATTCTTTTGAAATTTTTTGAATATCTAATTTGGAACCAAGCCGTTGCATCAAAAGTAACATCAAATCTCGAATCACCTCATTCCTTCGAAAATCTCCCAACTGAAGAATTTCCAGTTGAAAAAAGGAGGAAAAAATCTCTTCTAATGCCTTTTTCCTTTCTTGAACACTGGTTTTTAAAATTACTCCCGGAAACCCACCAAATAAAATATATTCATCATACAAAGGGGAAATCGTATCAAAGATTGGGCGGGTGATATTGCAGGCATTCTCGGGTATTTTTAGAGGACTTCCTTTGAATAGAAGAAACTCACTAAAAGTCAAAGGGAAAAGCTCAAAGATATACTTCCTTCCAGCGAGTGACTCTGTGAAGAGGTTTTTTAAATAGAAACTGGCTGAGCCTGTTAAGAAGAATTTTACTTGATAATGATCAATAAAATATTTAACAATCGATGGAAGATTTTTTACAAATTGCATCTCATCTAAAAAGATGAACGGCTTATGATTAAAATCAATTCCCAGGAATTCAAATGAGGTCTTGATTCGCTCATAATTATCCTCCTCAAAATATTTTCTATTTAATGTGTTTTCCAAATCTAAAAAAACTTTATTTTTGGAGACGATTTGGTCATAAATAAAATTAAGGAGGGTGGTTTTACCGGTTCGCCTCATTCCAGTAATAATAATTGCCTCAGGAGAATCAAAATATGCTTTAATTTTGTCAAATATTAGTCTTGGCTTAATCATAATTATTATTTTACATATAGTCGTTCTATTTGTCAAATATAATTTATTTTTTCATCTATACATGATATGTCTTTGGCACTTCTCCAATCTCTTGTATTATGTGTTTTAATTGAATAAAATAAAAAAGGTTTTAAGGAGTTTAAAAAACAGATGCTTGATGAAGAGTTAAAAGAACATAAAGATAAGATAGAGAGTTTTTTGGTTAATGATAAAGGTTATAATAGTGAAGATATTGAGAAAGGTGCAAAGTTAACAGTATCTATTGATAAGTTTACTGGGACAGTAGAGATTGAGTTTATTGTAAAAATAAAGGACAAAAGGGTTATACTTATAAAATGCACTTCTGGTTCATTGACAACCAGAGAAAGGCTGACCTTGGCCTGTGCCAGATTGCTAGACAATTACCAAATCCCTTTTACCGTTTTAAGTAGCTGGTGGAGAACAGAGGTCCTGGATACCCTTACAGGAAAGGTAATAGGAGAAGGATTTGAGGCTATACCCTCAAAGGTAAAAATCTTAGAGGATCTAGATAAGATTCCCTTTATTCCATTTCCAGAAGAGAAAATAGAAAAGGAAAAGAGGATACTTTTGGCGTTTGAGGCATTAAAGTGCCCCACGAGAAAATATGGATAATAATTATTACCAATTCGGGAAGTTTTTCTTGATGAAATCCTCAATCTCAGCTATATCTTTTTTGCTTGATGATTTAGTCTTTTTCTCAGCCATATCAAAACCTCACTAGGATGCTGTTAGGATATGTAGATTAAGAGCGATTGCGTACAACGGTTTCGGTGTAAAAGAAGCCCAGCACTAATTTCCCCCAAATTGATAACAAGCTCCCCGGCACTGCCTTAACTATTGCATAACTTACCAGCTAATCTCACAACCCAAAAATTAGTGCTGAGTTTGGGTGAGCCCATGAGGCGAACCTTTTATGCTGTGTTATCGGCTGTCATCCCACGAAACTAGCTTCATACAAATCGGCAGTAAACTTGCCGGATGGCTTGACCTTTCCATTTAAGATATCCTCTACAATTCTTGCTGAAGACAAAGGCATTGATTCTTGCCCACAGTCTGGACACACATACATAATCAAGTCCGAAATAATGATAGGCTCGCCATTACGATGGAAGATCTTTTCTTCCTTCCTTTCCTCCATTGGGGATGGACAGCCATTTGGGCACTGCATAATAATTACCTCCTATTAGCTGTAATAATAAATCCCGGGTTACAATCCTTTACTACGACTAGGATATCGCCCTTAGAAATTGTAAATTTAGTGAATTTACCATGTGAACGTTCATCTTTCTCTTTCTTGTTAACTGTGCCAGTTAGAATTGTGTCTAAAACTTGATCGATTGATATCCCATTCTCCCACATTCGCTGAATCAAATGGGGACCAAAAGTAATCCGCTCAGAATTAATATCCTCATAAATCGTCTCTATTGACATTAATCATGTCCTTAATGATAGCAAATAACGTCCCTGTGATGTAAAAGAAGTCCGCCGCAGGCGGATTTAGACAAGTGAAACGAAGCCTTTTACATCACGTCAGCACAAATTTATAGCATATTATCACAAAAAGCAATAAAATTATTTTTTCTTTGGTAATTCATTAAAAGGATCACTTAAACTAATTTTCTTTATATTACATTACATTTTTCATTTTGCATTTTAATTTCTGTTTCTTCTTTCCCTATTTGCCTCAATATGTGCTAATCTTGTAGGCTCAGGCAGGCGGTAACCACGCAGACAGGCTATCACTATATTATAAGATGCTTTAAAATCTATAAGATGGCCTGGAGAGACAAAGACAGGTTTTACGTGTCTTTTAGTCCTTATGACGAAGCCGATAACCTCTTTCTCATCTATTAATTGGGTATAAGCACCCAATTCATCAGGTACAGGCTTATAATTTCCTATTAATTTCTTTTTTGCACACCCAATGCTTGCTATATTCATAAGTACACCAATGTGGGCTGCTAGACCAAGGCGCCTTGGGTGGGCAATGCCCTGCCCATCTACCAAGATTATATCTGGCTTTTCTTTTAACCCCTTAATGGTCCTTATTACAATAGGGGCCTCCCGAAAGGACAAAAGCCCCGGGATGTAAGGGAAGTTTACTCCTCCAGAGGCGCTATTTTTTTCTATCAAGACCAATTCAGGGAAGCTAAATAATACCGCTACTGCATAAAGCCTTTTTTCATCACAAGAAACATCCACACCAGCTACAAAATGGGGATTAAATCCCTTACTTACCTTTAATACCACTTTTTCTTTAAGTGACTTTTGAATCTCAATGGCCTTTTCATAATCTACATTCCAGGGGTGTCTAATCATCTTTTTGTTCTTTCTACCATTACACAAACATTGTGTATTATCTCTATATGGTTCTTTTTACAAAAATCAATGGCCTTTTTTGATTCTGAGCCTGGTTGCATCCATACCTTTTTTATGCCAAGTTCCTTACACTCCCTAACTATCTCTTCAGTAACATTTGGAGGAACAACTATGTCCACTACATCTGGCCTTTTTGGTAGCACTTTAAGAGAATTATAACATCTATCACCGTCAACCATATCAAC
>Ga0190286_1000342_pt1 | contig 20203 bp, 20 predicted proteins | sample 48691834_MG_FD_183241 | JGI IMG/M metagenome (GOLD analysis project Ga0190286, IMG submission 183241) | Hydrothermal vent microbial mat bacterial communities from Southern Trench, Guaymas Basin, Mexico - 4869-18-3-4_MG | ecosystem: Environmental > Aquatic > Marine > Hydrothermal vents >... | reverse complement strand
GTTGTGGGGCGGGTGGGGGCAACCCGTTCTGCAGCATCCGCAGGTGCTGTCAGAAAAAAGGTATATTAAGCTGCGCTGATTGTCCCGAGTTCCCTTGTCGGAAGCTTGACTGGATTTCGGAGAGATATCGGAAGTGGAACCTCAAAAACCTGGCCCAAATAAAAGAGTTGGGCTACGAAGAATGGTTGAAGGAGGCTCAGGCCGAAGTAAGTAAAGGCTTTATTACCGGGGCGATAATTAAGGGGATGAAGAGATAAGGCCAGGACAAGGGGGGTTTCCTCAAGCGAGTCCTGCCTGAAATGAGGCCTTTTCCAGCCTTCTTCTACCAGCTATAATATGGTGATGGAAAAATATAACCCCCCGGAGATCGAGAAGAAGTGGCAAAAGAAGTGGGAAGCTGACCAGCTTTATAAGGTCGGTGAAGATAGCCCCCGTCCTAAATGGTATGCTCTCACCATGTTTCCCTATACCTCGGGAGATCTTCACATCGGCCACTGGTATGCCATGGCTCCCTCCGATGTCCATGCCCGCTTTATGCGCATGAAGGGCTACAACGTACTTCATCCAATGGGCTTTGATGCCTTTGGCCTCCCGGCCGAGAACGCCGCTATCCAACACGGCATTCATCCTTACGTCTGGACGATGCAGAACGTCGAACACATGCGTCACCAGCTTCGCAGCATTGGGGCGATTTATGACTGGGATCGAGAGGTGGTTAGCTGTCTTCCAGAATATTATAAATGGACTCAATGGTTCTTCCTCAAGCTCTATGAGGCTGGACTAGCCTACCGAGCCAAGGCACCGGTAAACTTCTGCCCCCGCTGCCAGACCGTGCTGGCCAATGAGCAGGTTACTCCCGAAGGGAGATGTGAACGATGCGGGACTACAGTTACCAAAAGGGATTTAGAGCAGTGGTTTTTCCGCATTACTAAATATGCTGATGAACTCCTAAGCCATGAAGGGCTCGATTGGCCTGAGCGGGTGAAAATAATGCAGCGTAACTGGGTGGGGAAAAGCGAGGGGGCTGAGATATCCTTTGATATTGGGGAATACGAACTGGAGGAGAAGGAGATAAGGGTATTCACCACCCGTCCAGACACGATCTTCGGGGTTACCTTCATGGTGTTGGCTCCGGAGCATCCGCTGGTCTCGAAGCTTACCGCGCCGGAATGTGCTCCTGCGGTGGCCGAGTATGTTGAGCTGACTCGCCGTCGGCCGGAGATCGAAAGGCTCTCCACTGAGCGTGAGAAGACCGGGGTCTTCATTGGAGCCTATGTTAAAAATCGAGTGAATGGAGAGAGGGTGCCAGTCTGGATCGCCGACTATGTGCTTCCCACCTATGGTACAGGGGCAGTGATGGGGGTTCCAGCTCACGACCAGCGTGACTTTGAGTTCGCCAAGAAATATGGCCTTCCTATAAAGGTGGTTATTGCCCCGGAAGGCTGGCAGGGTGAAGAACTAGAAGAGGCCTATGAAGGATGTGGGCTGATGGTGGGCTCGGGTGAGTTCTCCGGCCTGCCCAGCGAGGAGGGCAAGGAGGAGGTCGTTTCCTTTCTGGAGAGGAAGGGCTGGGGAAGAAAAGCGGTGAGCTACAGGCTGCGAGACTGGCTGATCTCCCGTCAAAGGTACTGGGGCTGCCCCATTCCCATAGTTTATTGCCCCCGATGTGGCATAGTGCCTATTCCCGAGGAAGACTTGCCGGTGCTTCTTCCCGAAGATGCTGAATTCCGCCCCACCGGTGAATCGCCACTAAAGTATTGTGAGGATTTTGTCAACACTGCTTGCCCGCGCTGCGGCGGCGAAGCTAAGCGGGAGACAGACACCATGGACACTTTCATGTGCTCTAACTGGTATTTCCTCCGCTATACCAGCCCTGGATATGACAAGGGGCCTTTTGACCCGGAAAAGGTGAGGTACTGGCTCCCAGTTGACCTCTACACCGGCGGGGTGGAGCATGCTACAATGCATCTTTTTTATGCTCGCTTCTTCATCAAAGCCCTCAGAGACATAGGGCTGCTGAGCTTCGACGAGCCCTTTATCCGCCTCTTTAATCAAGGCACGATAATCATGGGAAGGCAGAAGATGAGCAAATCGCGGGGAAATGTTATCAACCCGGATGAGTACGTGGAGAAGTACGGGGCAGATGCGGTACGAGCTTACCTCATGTTCATTGGCCCTTGGGAGCAGGGAGGTGAATGGGATCCCAAAGGTTTGGTAGGTATCTTCCGCTGGTATAATCGAATCTGGAGTTTAGTGCTGGAAGAGGGGAAGGATGGCTTAGCCCCTATGCTTGAATCGGAGGAGAGAGAGCTGCGCCGCTTTACCCATAAGACGATCAAGAAAGTAAACCAGGACATGGAGAAGTTCCGGTTTAATACTGGGTTGGCCGCCCTTATGGAATTTACCAATTATCTGGCAGGGCTGAAATCCTCCAGGTCTGTCAGTTCCCCTGCTTGGCAAGAGGCCATTGATTCCTTGCTCCTTCTCCTTGCCCCTATCGCACCTCACCTGGCTGAGGAACTCTGGACGAGAACTGGCCATCCTTACAGCATCCATAATCAGAAATTCCCTACCTGGGATGAGGAGTTAGCTAAGGATGAGGCGTTTACACTGGTAATCCAAATCAATGGTAAGGTGCGGGATAAAGTTACCTTACCAGTTTCCGTTGCCGAAGACGAGGTGGTCGAGTTGGCTTTAAATCGTGAGAGGGTTAAGTACTATCTGAATGAGAAGAGGGTTTTGAGAACGATCTACGTGCCCAGCAAGCTAATAAACATAGTGGCAAGCTAAAGGAAAGGAGGAAATGCGTTCTAGTCTGATTGGCAAGATCGAAAAGGCCAAGCGTTACGCCCAGGAGCGAGAGCGAATTACCGTCTCGCAGCTTACTGTCCAGTTCCGGGGGGAGCATGGTTCTTACATTACTAAGTATGGAGACGGTGATTGGAATTGCACTTGCAATTTTTTCTCCACCTGGAAAACCTGCAGCCATGTGATGGCTTTACAGAAGATCTTAGGTGAGATGCTTCCGGAAGAGGCGCGGTCTTCCTTTGACTTGTAGCCTGGCTTAGCCTGAGTCTCGATCCCTTTGCTCTTCAAATCTTTGGAAAACTAAGCAGGCGTTTTGTCCCCCAAAGCCGAAGCTGTTGGACAGGACAACCCTTACATCCTTCCTCCGGGCGGCGTGGGGGACATAATCGAGATCACACTCAGGATCAGGGTGCTCGAGATTGATTGTGGGGTGGATGAGCCCCGTAAGAATTGTCTTGACACAGACGATGGCCTCTACCCCTCCTGCCCCTCCCAGCAGATGCCCAATCATGGACTTGGTGGAACTGATGGGGACATTGTAGGCATATTCGCCAAAGAGTTTTTTAATTGCTTGAGTTTCGGCAACGTCGTTTAGCGGCGTGGAAGTCCCGTGGGCATTGATGTAATCAACCTGTTGAGGAGTTAAACCTGCATCCTCTAGGGCCCACCTCATGGCCCTCATCGCCCCTTCGCTATCAATCTGCACCGGATGATAGGCATCGGAGGAAACGCCGAAACCGGTTATCTCTGCCAGGATATTAGCCTCCCGGCGCAGGGCATGCTCTAAGCTTTCCAGTACCAGAATTCCTGACCCCTCAGCGGGAACGAAGCCATCGTGCTCAGCATCGAAGGGACGGCTGGCCTTTGTTGGTTGCTCATTACGAGTAGTCAGCGCTCTCATCACTGCGAAGCCTGCTATGCCGATAGGGGTTAGGCCCGCTTCAGTTCCGCCAGCGAGCATCACCTCAGCCTTGCCTCTTCGAATCACCTCCGCTGCCTCTCCAATGGCTTGGGTACCGGCAGCACAGGCAGTGGTCACAGTGGAGGTGTAGCCTTTAAGTCCGAAGGCGATGCTTACCTGCCCGGCAGCCATGTTGGGTAGGATTATGGGCATGAAAAAGGGATTAACCTTCATTCCTCCCTTAGTGAAGAGCACGTGGTGCCCCTGTTCGTTCTCTGGCAAGCCACCAATCCCATTTCCCAAGAGAACGCCCAGCTTCTCCTGGTTCTCCTTCGCGAGGTCAAGTTTAGCACTCTCAATCGCCATCCTGGCTGCGGCCACAGCGAATTGACTAAAGCGTCCTGTGTGTCGTACCTCCTTGCGAGGCATGAAGTCTAGCGGGTTAAACTCCTTCACTTGGCCAGATACTTTGCAACTAAGCCCTGAACAGTCGCAAATAGTGGTTGGCCCGATGCCAGATTTTCCCTCGATGAGCCCCTTCCAGTATTTCTCAACCCCAATGCCTAAAGGGGTCACCGCACCCATCCCAGTGATTACCACACGATGTCTTTTAGCAGTATCTTTATGGCGCATGAATTCCCCCGTTCTTAGCTGGTAGCAAATTTTCCTCGTACTGCAGCTGGTTTTTGCAAGGGATAATACTCCACTGGTAGGCCTTTGACCAGTCCTCTTGCCTCAGCAGCAATAAACAGGGAGCCAGTGACGCAGATAAGATCCTCCTTTCCCACCTGAGCCCGGGCCTTAGCCAATGCTTGTGCCGCATTCTCGGTGACTTCTACCGGAACAGCGTACTTCTCAAATTCAGGGGCTAGTTTCAGAGGGTCTGCTGCCCGGGGATGATGGGAGCGAGTCATAACGACCAGTTCGAAGAAGGGCGCTAGCTCAGCCGCAGCCCCGGAGATGTCCTTGTCCCACGAAGCAGCAAAAATGAGGGCTGCCCGGACAAAATGGAAATGACGCTTTAGGGCTTCCCGAAGTTTAGCTGCTGAGTCAGCATTGTGAGCTCCGTCGACAACTAGCCAGGGTTCTTGAGCTAAAACCTCCAGCCTTCCCGGCCAGCTCACCCGGGACAGGCCAGAGCTAATAGTGTCTGGAGACAGGCCAAGAGCTTCCAGAGCGGCAATAGCCGTCGCCGCATTCTCGAGCTGGTGCCTCCCAAGCAAAGGAATAGAGAGTTTATAGCTATCCTTCACACCTTCAACCTCCAGCGATTGTGAAAAGGAGCTTATCTCCAATTCCTGCCAGGTGACCTGCTCTCCCACTTTAAGTAGCGGGGAGCCCTTCTGCGCACAGAATTTCTCGATTACCTCGGACACTTCAGGCCTCTGGGGGGCACTTATAGTCAGAGCGCCCGTCTTAATAATGCCTGCCTTTTCTGTGGCTATTTGGGGCAGAGTATCGCCGAGGACTTGGGTATGGTCTCGGCTTATAGAGGTGATGAGGCATATTTCAGGACAGACTACGTTAGTAGCATCAAGCCTACCTCCTAGCCCAACTTCGATTACCTGGAAGTCAGCCTCTGCTTCTTGGAAATAAAGGAAACCCAAAGCGGTGAGAACTTCGAAAGTGGTGAGTTGGCCAAAGGCACCTCTGTTTACTTCATCAACTACGGGCTTTAGCTTAGCGGCAAGTTGGGCGAAGTCGCTCTCCGTGATTGGCTGCCCATTGAAGCATATCCTTTCCCGAATGGTGTGGAGATGAGGGGAGGTATAAAAGCCCACCTTGAACCCAGCGGCCCTAAGCCCGGAGGCGATCATGGCTCCAGTGCTGCCCTTGCCTTTGGTGCCAGCGATATGGACAGCTCTCGGCTTAAGATGAGGCTCCCCTAACCTCTTTAGAAGCTCCTCCATCCGTCGGAGGTCAAACCTGGAGGCATAGGCAAACCCAGGACAACGCTCGTAGTCGGCAAAACCTAGAATCCAGTCGACTGCAGCTTGATAATCCACTTTTTGCTTCCAGAATTAGCGGCCTTGGCCATATAAAGTTTACCGGCCAAGCTTGAGCTTGGCAAGGGCATGGAGACCTTTATTCCATTGCCAGTCACACGATCCGTAGGTACAGCTATAGCTCGCCTTATTTCGCTGGACGTTACATCCTTGCTTTCCAGCGCTCATCTCTCCGCTTCCTCTCCTTTAAGCTATAGATGCAACCACAGTAATTTTGACGGTAAAGTCCCCACTGCTTGGCCAGCTCGATTGAGCGTTTAAATCCATCCCTCTTCTTAAAGTCTCTCTCCAGGAAGCGTTCTCCACCGATTTCCCGGCCTACTTGGTTAATAATCTGGGCAGACTTGTGGGGGCTCACAGTCAAGGTAGTAGTGAAGACCTCCCCGCCTAGCTCGGATAACCGGCGGTAGGTCTCAGCCAGTCTCAAGCGGAAGCAAACTCGGCATCTTTCCCCTCCCTCAGGCTCATTTCGAAACGGCAGGACCTCTTGGAGCCACTCCTTGGGTTGATAGGGACCCACCTCCAAGGGAAAGTCGAGCCTCTCTGCTACCTGGCGAGCTACCTCAAGCCTCCTTTCATACTCCTCCGAGGGATGAATGTTAGGATTAAAGAAGAATCCAACAACCTCCTGTCCTTCCTGAAGCAGCCTCTCCACTACGCTGGCGGCGCATACTCCACAACATATATGAAGTACCACCCTCAAGAAGACCTCCCCAAAGTTTGTGTGAGTAAGCAGCGAATTCGAATCCGGGTCTTCAGTACTTTTATCTGAGACGAATGCGATAACGGCACACTAGCATGGCCTTATCTCAGGCGAATATCTTCTCTAGACCACCAGATGCACTGCCTTGGTAATTGCCCAGCCCAGGGCAGCGCAGATGGGGAAGGTGAGTACCCAGGCGGTGACGATATTGCCCGCTATCCCCCAACGGACAGCCGAGAGGCGTCTGGTAGCACCTACCCCCATGACTGAGCCCGAGATGCAGTGAGTGGTGCTCACCGGGATGCCAAAGTTTGAGGCCACTTCAATAACGGTAGCGGCAGAGGCTTGAGCCACAAACCCATGGATCGGGCGAAGGGTAGTTATGCGGAGGCCTAGGGTGCGGATGACCCGCCAGCCTCCGACGGCGGTGCCCGAGCTGATGGCTGCTGCTGAAATGATCACTACTGGCCAAGGCACATGGAATTCTTCCCAATGGTAATAGAGCATTAGTGAGAGGGCAATTAATCCCATGGGCATCTGACCATCATTCTTGCCATGGCTGTAGGCCATGAAAGCAGAAGAGAGAATCTGGAGGTGGCTGAAGAGGGTACGCACCCGCTCAGGGGCAGTCTTGTAAACTAGCCATAGTAGCCCGGCCATAAGGCTGAACCCACCGACAAAGCCTAAGAGAGGGGCCCACACTACAGCGCTGAGCACCTTGCCAAGCAATATCCTCCAAACAACCACGCTAATACCTCCACTGGCTATCCCCGCTCCGGCGAGGCCGGCCACCAAGGAGTGAGTCACACTTATCGGCATCCCATAGCGGGTGGCGATAACTGCCCAGATTACCGCTGCTAATGCTCCGGCGAGTACCGTCCCCAAGGTTATCGCTTGGGGGATAAGGATTCCCTTGCCTATGGTCTCTGCTACCTTAATGCCGGTAAGCGCGCCAGCAAGGTTGAGTACGGCAGCCATGATAATGGCGATACGGGGTGAGAGGACACGGGTGCTAATAACAGTGGCAATGGCATTGGCAGCATCGTTGAATCCGTTGGCGACGCCGAAAGCAAGGGAAATCACGATGAGGATGACCAGCAGCAAGAACGACTCAGGCATGCTTGAGCACTATACCTTCCAAAACGTTGGCTACATCCTCACCTCGGTCCGCAGCATTCTCCAAGTGCTCGTAGATCTCACGCCACTTTATGATGTCGGCCGCGGAGGACCCCTTGTCAAATAGCTCTGCCAGGGCATCCCGAATAACTTGGTCGGCCTCGTTTTCCAGCCGATTAATCTCAACACAGTGATCCAGAATGCCCTTCATCTGACTGCGGCGACGTAGTTGAGGCAAGGCCTGGCTAATCTCATCTATCTCGGCTGCCAAGATGCGGGCAAGCTCCCGAGCCTGCTCAGTCGGCTGGGGAATGTGATAAAGGGAAAGGGCATTGGCAGCACCGTCTATAAAATCCATAATGTCATCTAAGCTGTGCGCCAAGAGCGTAATATCTTCCCTATCCAGTGGAGTAACAAAGGTGGTGTGCAACTCAGCTATAATCTTATGGGTGGCTTCGTCAGCCTCATGCTCTAAATTCTTAATCCGAGCCACCCTAGTAGGCACATGGTCATAGTAGGTCAGAAGGTTGAGCATCTCGCTGGCGGCGGTGACCAGAAGAGCAGCCATGGCCTCGAACAGGTCAAAGAATTTAGTTTCTCTGGGAATAAGAGAGAACCTAGCCACGAGATGCTCCTTCTAGGAGATAAGGGATGGGGAAGCGGCAGCACGCTCGGCTTGCAGGGACTAAGACAGCGGTGGAAGTCATATCGAAAACACCCAGCCTATCCACGTGGAACCGCCCACTAGATGCTACCTCAGCCGGTGTGGCGCTGTCAAGGCTACGGATTGCACCACAATCCGTGCTGCTGAAGGTGGGATGAGGCTTACCAGCACTAGCTTGACCAGAGAATCTGGTTGCGCTATAATGTGCCCCACAAAGTCAGCCTTAATTTCAAAGGAGGTTTTAGATGCCGGAAGTAGAAGTCGGGGTGGTAAGTAACTTTTTCGCTAAGCCGGTAGTAGCTGGAATAGACTTGATTGCTCCGCTGCAGGTAGGGGACAAGATCCATATTCAGGGACATACCACCGATATGGAGTTGGTAATCGAATCAATGCAGATCCAGAATGTGAACGTGCAGGAGGCCAAAGCGGGAGATGCAGTGGGAATCAAAGTCCCTGACCGGGTGAGGAAAGGCGATCGAGTTTTTAAGGTTATCGAGTAGAGCCTTCCAGAGACCGGACCAGGTTAGCCATTTCGAGAGCGGTTTCCGCCGCTTTGAAGCCTGTGTTCCCCATTTTTGTTCCTGCCCGCTCAATGGCCTCTTCTAGGGTATCGGCGGTGATCACCCCGTAGATAACTGGCACAGCGGTGTCCAAGGTTACCCTAGCTATTCCCTTGGTCACCTCGGAGGCGATATATTCGAAATGTGGCGTCCCACCACGGATCACCGCACCCAGGGATATAACGGCGTGGTACTTTGAGGTAGCAGCCAGCTTCTTGGCTACTAGAGGGATTTCAAAAGCTCCTGGCGTCCAGGCGACCTCGATATCTTCTTCCCTTACTCCGTGACGTAGAAGTGCATCTTGAGCTCCTTCAAGAAGCCTCTTGGTGATGAAGTCGTTGAACTTGGAAACTACCACCCCGAACCGCAACCCCTCTCCGAGCAGCTTCCCCTCATATACTTTTCCCATAATTTTCCTCTCCTTCAACTTTATCTAAATTCAAGACATGCCCCAGCTTCTTCTGCTTGGTTTCCAGATAGTGGAAGTTCTCCGGGTTCGGTGTAGCTACAATGGGCACAGTTTCTACTATCTCCAGCCCATACCCGGCTAGTCCAATAACTTTCTTAGGATTATTAGTCAAGAGCCTCATCTTCCTGACCCCGAGATCAGCCAAGATCTGGGCTCCAATACCATAATCCCGCAGGTCAGGTGGGAATCCTAGCCTTTCATTGGCCTCCACGGTGTCCAGTCCCTCATCTTGAAGAGCATAGGCCTTAACTTTATTATGTAGGCCTATGCCTCTTCCCTCTTGCCGCATATAGAGAAAGACTCCTCTGCCCTCAGCGGCGATGGCTTTCATTGCCAGGTCAAGCTGCTGTCCACAGTCACACCTCAGACTACCAAAGACGTCTCCGGTGGTGCACTGGCTGTGTACCCGAACCAGTATCGGCTCCTCACCATCTATCTCGCCCTTGACCAGGGCCAGATGCTCATCGGGGTCTATTTCACTCCTATAAGCCATAACCCTGAACTCACCATACCTGGTGGGCAGCCTGGCCTCAGCTACCTTCCGCACCAGCTTTTCATGTCGCCGCCGATAAGCAATAAGGTCAGCGACACTTATGACCTTAATGTCAAACTGGCTGGCCATCTGTTCTAGCTGAGGCATCCGAGCCATACTGCCATCCTCGTTCATGATTTCACAGATGACGCCGGCGGGGTAAAGTCCAGCCAGTCGGCATAAGTCCACCGCTGCCTCCGTGTGCCCTGCACGCACCAGTACTCCACCATCTCTGGCTCGCAAGGGAAACATGTGACCGGGGTAAACTAAATCATCTGGCTTGGTGTTTGGGTCAACGATGGCTCTTATGGTGGTCGCCCGGTCATGGGCGGAGATGCCAGTAGTTACATTGTACTTCGCATCCACAGAGACAGTGAAGGCAGTGCCATGAGGCGAGGTATTCTCTCGGGCCATCAGAGGCAAGCCAAGTTCATCTAGCCGCTTACCGATAATGGCCAGGCAGATCAGTCCCCGGGCATGCTTTGCCATGAAGTTTACGGAGTCCGGCGTTACCTTCTCCGCAGCAATGCAAAGGTCACCCTCATTTTCCCGGTTCTCATCATCTACCAGGATAACGAACTTACCTTGCCGGATATCCTCTATCGCTTCAGGAATAGTAGCTAGTGCCATCTGTACCTTGCAAGCCCGCCATTTAGAATCTACTGCAAGGTCAGCCAAAAGTCAAGCTACCTGGCGCTTGGAATTCGTGTTGTGTTAAGATATTCGTGTGGGAAGCAATATGGAGCTGAGGTTTATTGCCGATGTCAATGTGGGCCGGCTGGCCAAGTGGCTCCGTATCCTGGGCTATGATACCCTATTTCAGAATGACCTGGATGATGACGAGCTTATCCGCATTGCGGTGAGAGAGAAAAGGGTGCTACTGACCAAGGATACACGCATCTTGCGTCGGGGACTAGCCTTTACGGGACAACTCAGGTTGTTGCTTATTCGCTCAAGTAAGGTGCGGGAACAGCTTCAGCAGGTGGTACAACTCTTAAATCTAAAAGTTTCTAATCCCTTCTCCCTCTGCCCCGAGTGCAATCAGCCTCTTATTCCCCGGGGGAGAAGCGAAGTTAAGGGTCTGGTGCCTCCGTATGTCTTCCAGACGCAGACTCACTACATGCAATGTCCCTCCTGCCAACGGATATACTGGCGGGGAACTCACTGGCAACGTATGAGGAAGGAATTGGAAAGGTTGATCAAAGAGGCAGGGTGAGCTTGGTCAATGAAGGAAGCTTTACTCTCTGAGACCCTACCTGGGGGGAGAGTCAGGTGTCATACTTGCCAGCGACGCTGTATCATCGGCCCAGGGGAGAGAGGATACTGTGGAACTAGAGTAAATGAGGAAGGGCGACTTTTCACGCTAATCTATGGTGAGGTATCCTCCATGTCCATTAATCCCATTGAGAAGAAGCCGGTATTCCATTTCTACCCTGGAAGTCAGTGGCTCTCGTTGGGCACCCTGGGTTGCAATTTTCGCTGCCCCGGCTGCCAGAACTGGGAGATTTCCCACGCCTCCCCAGGACAAACTTTTCAAGAGACTAAATTTTTCTCACCGGAAAAACTGGTTGAGCTGGCTCACAAGCATGGTTGCCTGGGCCTTTCTTGGACCTTTAACGAACCCACTATCTGGCTGGAGTATACCCTGGATGGAGCTCGCCTGGCGAAGGAACAGGGGCTTCTTACCAATTATGTGACCAATGGGTATATCACCCCGGAGGCCCTGGATCTCATCGGGCCTTACCTGGATGTCTTCCGGGTAGATCTGAAGGGTTTCTCCCAGGAGACTTATCACCACCTGGCGCACATTGAGGATTTTACTGGAATTCTAGAGGTGACCAAGCGAGCCAAGGGAAAATGGGGGATGTGGGTGGAGGTGGTGACCAACGTGATTCCAGGCTATAATGACGCCGAGGATGAGCTAGTGAGAATTGCCTCTTGGATAAGAAAGGAGTTGGGGGAATATACGCCCTGGCACGTGACTCGCTTTTTCCCCCAACTAGAATTATCGCACCTTGAGCCCACACCAATAGCTACCCTGGAGAGGGCTCGTAGAATAGGGCAGCAGGAGGGCCTGAAATACGTCTACCTAGGCAACGTTCCGGGACATCCAGGGGAGAACACCTACTGCTCCGAGTGCGGCGAACTCCTCATCCAGAGGCATGTTTTCGATATTACTCAATGCAACCTTGAAGAGGGCCATTGTCCTCATTGTCACAAGCGCCTCCCTGGGAGATTCCCACCCTGACTGCCAGGAAGAAGTAGGCCATGCCGGTCTTGACTCATCCTGAGGCATAGCGTAGACTTGATTAGCCATGGAAAACAGCCTTTTTATAGTCATACTTATTTTAGTTTTCATAATCGGTTTTTTCATACTTCCTCAATGGAGGATGCGAAGAGCAGTACGGCAGGTGGTTGAGATATTTCGAGAGCACAATGCTATGCACCCTTCAACAGCGAAGACTCCTGAGCAGCTTGGCTTCGAGCAGCAGAGAAGCGTCATGTCGACTTTGTTCAGGGGGCGAGACTACAAAGGCTACGCACTCAGCATGCTTATAAAGGCTCAGGTTGTCCAGCAGCTCGAAGACGGCCGGCTGTATCTTCAAGAGGATAGACTCTCTCAGACCAAATAGGCGCTATTGCCCTCGCACTTTAGAGGCTTCTCGACTGGTCACTTTCAGCCCGAAAAGAGAGCAATTACTTGTCACTAGTGAACATCGTGGGATTTATAGGTGGGGCTGCTATGACCTTGGGATTAATCCCACAGGTCATAAGAGTCTATAAGCTCAGGAGCGCCCGTGAAATCAGCCTGCCATTCACCGTCTTGCTGCTATTTGGCCTAAGTTGCTGGATAGCCTATGGCATCGCCCTAAGCCTTTTTCCGGTCATCTTCTGGAACTCCCTGGCCTTGGCATTGATGACCAGCCTGCTACTCGCCAAGCTCAAATATGGGAGATAGCGAACGAGGGCAAAGATGAGGTTTAGGGGCAAGCAGTTGCCCGCTTAATATCTTCTGTGGCCTCGATAGCCATAGGATCCCCGCCCCTTTCTATCATCAGAGCGAGGGCGTGCTTCATTGACCACAAGGATGCGTTCTTTCAGTTCTTTGCCATTAAGCCCTGCGATGGCGGCTTGGGCTTGCTCCTTTGAATCCATCTCCACAAATCCAAAACCCCTAGGCTGTCCACTATGCCTGTCTTTAATAATGCGCACCGAGCTGACTTCTCCAAAGGCTTCAAACGTCTCACGCAGTTCCTGCTCGCTGAGCTCGCTTGACAGATTGCCGACATAGATGTTCATTCTACTCCTCCTTCCTTTAGGAGTCGGCTCAGGCTTGGCCATCTACCTGGAGGAAAATCCGAGGAATTCCAGCCGAGGATACGATAACCGGTTCTGTAGCCGTCTTTTAAAGTATAAACCCAAGTCCTATGCTTTGCAACCAGTGCGACCGAGAGCTGACTCAAAAAGCCGCTGCCCCTCAGCGCTGGACAAAAACTCACTCCGGCGCTAAAATGGGCCTACCTCGGATCACTGATTCATGTACGGTATGAGTGTAGCTCATGGATGACCTTCAATGAGGCGAAGCTGCATTATATTTATTATAGCTATTGGCCTGCTGCTTTTCCTAGGCTGCGCTCACCCGAATATACCTGCTTCCAACTCAGTAACCACCACCCCCTCCCAAGAAAAGCCGATTAGCCACGATCTGAGGGAGCAAAACCCGGAGTACTGGCAGAAGGTGGGAACACTACTGCACAAAACGCTGGTCGGCGTCAGCCAGGTTAGACAACTTTCCCCACCCAAGCAAGTTCAATTCAGAGTAGTGACGGCAGACTGGGCTGAGGAAAGATGGGGACGAGAGTATGTTAAGCAAAACCTTCGAAAAATAGAAATTAATGACCGCATCTGGAAGTCGTTGTTCGTTCTTCCGCAAGAGTTTAGTCTGGCAAGGCTCTATGCTAAGTGGCCTAGATCCTATCTGATGGCCAAATCAGAGGGGAAGATCTACTTCGTGCTAGAAAACCTTGGTCGGCTGGATGGCAGAGAGATGAGGAAAACCATGGCTCACGAGGTGGTGCATCTCCTTCAGGGCAAGCATTTTAAGACTGTTCAAAGGCCCACGTATGACGGAGACAAGGCCTGGTCGGCTCTGGTAGAGGGGGATGCCGACTTCACCCGCACGAAATATCTAGAGGAGATCGCTCAGGAGCCAGCTCCAGAGATTGAGCCGCTGCCCAGTGCCTTACAAACAACCCCACCCAGTCCTCAGATGCCACCGGCTGTCGCCCGGCTCTTCTACTTCCCCTATAAGTATGGAGAGGCCTTTGTCTCGGCGTTATATAGGAAGGGTGGCTGGCAGGAAGTAAACCAGGCCTATGCTCATCCCCCGGAAAGCACAGAACAAATCATAGACCCTCAAAAATATTTCGCCGGTGAAGGCCCAAGCAGGATCAAACCCCTACCTTTGAATATCCCTAATTGGCGAAGGCGAAGGAGCGACAGGCTTGGTGAGTACTTCATTCGGGTGATGCTAAGGGCCAAACTTACTGAACTAAAGGCCGCTGCAGCAGCTCAGGGGTGGGGAGGTGACAGCCTCACCTACTACGAGTCCCCGAAGTCCTATCTTTTTACCTGGCAAACCTTATGGGACTCTAACGATGACGCAGCTCAGTTCTATGAGGCCTTCTTAAAGATGCTGCAAGGGAACGATGGTAGGCTAGAGTCCGACGACCTATGGCTAGCTCATGGAGAATACTTCTGGGTTAAGAGAAGGGATCATGGCATACTCCTCATCGTTTCAAAGGATCGAGAGATGATGAAGTCTGCCCTAGCCGCTATTTCCAGCCTCGCTCGGGGCGAAGGAAATTAGGCGAAGTCGCACGCTTGACAGGGTTTACCAATCAGGCTAGAATGAGTGAAACTACGATGTCGGAGAGCATAAATCAGCTGAAGATCAAGGTCGAAGATCTTTCTCTCAGCTTTGGAGGCGTCGATGCGCTCGTCGATGTGACTGTTGATATCCGTGAAAATGAGATTTTGGCCATTATCGGGCCAAATGGGGCTGGGAAGACGTGTTTGCTTAACTGCATCAGTGGGTTTTATAAACCTCAGGAAGGGGAGATTTACTTCGAGGGACAGCGGATTACTCGCTGGCGTCCAGACAAGATAGCAGGATTAGGCATAGCTCGCACCTTCCAGAACATCGAATTGTTCACCGGCCTTACCACTCAGGACAACATCATGGCCGGCCGGCATGTGCTGATGAAGCAGAATTTCCTTACCAGCAGTCTATACTTTGGCTGGGCCCATCGGGAGGAGATCGAGCACCGCAAAATAGTCGAGGCCATCATTGACTTCCTAGAAATAGAGCCTATCCGGAAGAAAATTGTTGGCCTCTTGCCATATGGGTTGCGCAAACGCGTTGAACTGGGTCGGGCGCTGGCGCTGGAGCCCAAGGCGCTGCTCTTAGACGAGCCGATGGCGGGGATGAATTTGGAGGAGAAGGAGGACATCGCCCGGTTCATCATCGATGTCTTCGAGGGCCAGGGAGAGACCTACCCGGATATACCTGTCCTAAGAGATGGGGTGAGGTGTATCGTGCTCATCGAGCATGATATGGGAGTAGTTATGGATTTAGCTGACCGCATCGTGGTGCTCGACTTTGGTCGTAAGATCGCTGAAGGGACACCAGATGAGATCCGAACCAACCCTGAGGTGATTAAAGCTTACTTGGGGCAGGCATACTGAGCACTGGGGCTGACAGGGGGAAGGGGGTGGTAAGATGGCAGAAGTAGATACGCTTCCAAAGCTTATTAGGCGCAATTATGAGAGATGGCCTAGCCGCACAGCTATGGCCATGAAGGACTTCGGCATCTGGCAAAGGTACACTTGGAGAGATTATTACGAGAGGGTAAAGTATTTTTGTCTGGGGCTGATAAGTTTGGGCCTGGAGAGGGGGGATAAGGTCTGTATTATTGGCGACAATGAGCCTGAATGGTTCTGGGGCGAGTTTGCGGTGCAGGCGGCCGGAGGCATCCCCACCGGGATCTTTGTGGATTCCATTCCCTCCGAAGTCAAATACATTGCCGAGCACTCGGAGTCAAAGTTTGCCATAGTAAATGACCAAGAGCAAACCGATAAGTTCCTGCAGATAAAAGATGAGCTTCCCCTCTTACAGAAGGTCATTTATTGGGATCCCAAGGGGTTGGCCCACTACGATGACCCCATTATCGTCAGCTTTGCGAAGGTGATGGAGCTGGGGAAAGAATATGAACGAACACATCCCGGCCTCTTTGAGGAGCTGGTAGATAAGGGGAAAGGGGATGAGCCGGCCTTTATCTATTACACCTCAGGAACTACCGGCCTGCCCAAAGGAGCTGCCATCACCCATCAAGCCTTGATAAGCACCGCCGAGTCCTTCCTTAAGCGCTTCCCCCTGAGTGAAAATGACGAGGTAGTCTCTAACTTCCCAGCTCCTTGGGTGGGAGATAGCTTCTTTTCCACCGTCCCTCATCTTGTATGTGGGGCAAGGCTGAATTTCCCTGAGGAGCCAGAGACCATAGCTGAGGATACTCGAGAGGTTGGCCCTAGCTTCGTGGTGTATGGCCCCCGACAGTGGGAGAGCATCGTCAGCGATATTCAGGTCCGCATGATGGATGCTGGCCTGCTAAAGAGGTTCTGGTATCGTGCCATGCTACCGGTGGCTTATAAAATGGCCGATATAAAGTTTGCTGGCAAGAACCCCAACTTGTTCTGGAAGCTCCTCCACTTATTTGCTGAGTGGACCGTCCTCCGGCCGCTGAAGGATCGTATCGGATTGAGCTGCCTCAAGTATGCTGGCACCGGGAGCTCCGTGTTGAGCTTGGATACCTTTAAGCTGCTCAATGCTTTAGGCATTGAGCTAAGGCAGATGTATGCCAGCACTGAGGGAGGCTCTATCTCTTTCCATGGGGAAGGAGAAAACGATTTCGAAACTATCGGGCGTCCTGCGCTTGGGGTTGAGGTAAGAGTAGATGATAGAGGAGAAGCTCTGATCAGGAGTGACTGTGTATTTAAGGAGTACCACCGCGATCCAGAAAAGACGGCTGAGGCCCTGAAGGATGGTTGGTTCTACACCGGAGATGCCATTTACATCAATGAAGTGGGGCACCTGGTGTTCCTCGATCGAATGAAGGACATGGGGAGGTTAAAGAGTGGGGCTGTATACGTCCCCCAATACATTGAGGGACGGCTGAGGTTCAGCCCCTACATCAAGGATGCCATGGTGGTTGGAGGTGAGGATCGGGATTACGTTACAGCTATCGTAAATATAGACTTTGCCATGGTGGGGAAGTGGGCTGAGGACCACCGGGTTCCCTACACCACCTTTGTTGACCTCTCCCAGAAGAGGGAAGTCGCTGACCTAGTACAGAAGGATATGATTCGGGTAAACAGTTACTTGCCGCCAGAGTCCCGGGTGAAGAAGTTCGTCCTGCTGCATAAGGAATTCGATCCCGACGAGGCTGAGCTTACCCGGACCAGAAAGCTGAGAAGGGGCTTTATGGAGGAGAGATATAAGGACTTGATTGAGGCCATGTATTCCGGCAAGGAAGGTGTGAAGCTAGAAGCTCCGGTTACCTACAGAGATGGCCGAAAAGGAGTGGTAACTGCCACCATCAGGGTGCGAACTATTGAGGAAGAAGGGAGTTAAGTGGCCCAATTTACACAGTTCCTTGTCACAGGACTCAGCATTGGCTTGATTTATGGGCTAATAGCTCTGGGTTTCGTAGTGATCTGGAAATCGAGCGATGTGGCCAATCTATGTCTAGGTGAAATGGTATTGCTCTCAGCCTGGTTTACTTATGGCATGGTAGCCCAGATTGGCCTCCCTTATTATATTGGTCTTCCAATCACCATCATCTTTGCTCTAGGGCTCGGCTGGCTAATCGAAAGATTCGCTATGCGTCCCCTCATCGCCCAGCCTATCTTGTCTTTGATCTGTGTGACTCTCGGCCTGGCCTACTTCTTTCGTGGCGTGATATATTTTGTCTGGCCCTTCAGCGTAGCTGGTTTGCCTCGACTGTTCCCCATGACGCCAATCCATATTGGCCCAGCGGTGGTCTCCCAGGAGTATCTTTGGGCCGGGGGAGTCTCTTTAGTCCTATTTGCTGGGCTAACCCTTTTCTATCACTACCATAAGATGGGCATCGCCATGAGGGCCACCTCGGATGACCAGCTTGCCGTCCAGGCCTGTGGCGTTCCGGTGACCAGCATTTTCTCCTCCTCCTGGATGATTGCCGCGGTGGTGGCAGCCATTGGGGGTGTTCTTCTGGCTCAGATCGGCGGGGTTTCGTGGGGTTTAGCGGAGAGTGGCCTGAAAAGCTTTTCGGTAGTTATACTCGGGGGGCTTGATTCCTTCCTCGGAGCTACCGTTGCCGGGCCGATCATCGGACTCTGCGAAAGCCTTGGCGGTGGTTATCTCTCTGCCATTGCCTGGGCCGGGATTAGAGATGTTGTTCCCTTTATCATTATACTTATCGTGCTATTTATCAAACCCTACGGCTTATTTGGCGAAGTTCGAATAGAGAGGATATAAGATGTTACCAGCAGGTACGCATAATTACACCTATGCCAAGGACATGGCTGTTTTGCGCACCAAGACTCACTGGGCCTTGTTCTTGCTTCTTCTGGCCTTGGGAGGTACACTTCCTCTGTATTGCAGCGGTACCTGGCTGGCAGTGGTCAACCTAATCGGCATCACTATAGTCGCTGCCGTGGGGCTGAATATACTCACTGGTTACTGTGGTCAGCTGTCCATCGGTCACGCTGGCTTCATCGCCGTGGGGGCCTACACTTCAGCAATCCTGACCGCCACCTACCATTTTCCTTTCCTGGCCGGGTTGATCTGTGCTGGCCTTATGGCCGGGTTTATTGGATTTATCTTTGGCTTTCCCTCGCTAAAGGTGAAAGGCTTTTATTTGGCTATTGCCACCATTGCTGCTCAGTTTATCATCCTCTGGGTTATTAACCACTGGGATTCGATGACTAATGGAACCATGGGGTTGACCGTACCCTTCGCCTCGCTCGCTGGCTTCAACTTTAAGGACGACTTCACCATGTATTATCTCATCATGTTTGTGGCAGGTATCTCGGTGTTCTTCTCTATGAACCTGGCCCGTACGAGGGTAGGGCGGGCTTTCGTGGCCATCCGTGATAACGACCTGGCCGCCGAGGTTATGGGGGTTAACCTCTGGACGTACAAGCTGCTGGCCTTCTTCATCGGCTGCTTCTGGGCTGGAATAGCCGGCTCACTATTTGCGCACTGGGCTGGCTCAATAACTCCAGAAGGGTTCAGTTTTATGGATTCCATCCTCTATGTCGGCCTGATAATCATCGGTGGCCTGGGCACTACCGTTGGCCCTATCTTCGGAGCGGTATTCATCCGACTTCTGGCTCAGCTAACGGGAATATACCTCTCGCCAGCCCTTACGTCTGCCTTCCCTACGCTGCCATCCGGGTTCACCACCGGCATCGGGCCGATGTTGTTTGGGATCATCATCGTACTATTCTTGGTGCTGGAGCCGAGAGGGCTGGCCCATCGTTGGACCCTTTTTAAGTTCTCTTATCGTCTCTGGCCGTTTCCTTATTAGGTTGCAAAGAAAGGGGGTGGGAAATTCAGAGCCTTGTCAAGGAACAAAATTAGATGAGCGGACTTCTGTCAAACTAGAAAAGGAGGGAGGTATCTACAAGATGAAAAGCAGATGGATGTTAGTGTGGATTGTATTGTTGGCATTGGTGGTGGCGGCTATGCCTTTTGCGGCTGCCTGTGCGAAAAAGGCGGCTTCGCCCACGCCAGCTCCGGCACCGGCGCCAAAGCCTAGCCCCACGCCGGCCCCAGCTCCGGCACCGGCGCCAAAGCCTAGCCCCACGCCGGCCCCAGCTCCGAAGCCAGCCCCTAAAGCAGCAGAGCAACCGATAACCTGGGGTGCTGAGGCTTGCTGGACCGGTATCCCGGCGGAGAAGTGTAACCCCATGGAGAGAGGAGAGGAAAGCGCTATTAGGTACATTAACGAGGAAAAGGGCGGCATACTGGGACATCCCATTAAGGTTAAAGCCCTGGACAGTGGTTATGATACCGCGAAAATGGTTACCTTGATCAAGCGCTGGATTGATGAGGGCCAACCGCTCTTCGCTACCCACTCCTCCGCGATGATGATGGCCGCCCAGGGCATTGCCAACCGGGTCGGCATGCCCGGGGTGGTTGATTTCGGCTCGCTCAAAAATATATTCCCCCCAAAGCACATCTACACGCATGGCCCACCTTACGGCGATCAGGACCTAGCTTTTCTGAAATGGTACAAGGAAACTCACTGGAAGGAGGCCAGGCCAATGCGGGTGGCCCTGCACGGGCTTAACAATCCCACCGGCTACGGGCCGAAGATGGCGTTTGAAATTGGGTGCAAGG